>Ga0315288_10000346_pt1 | contig 58607 bp, 79 predicted proteins | sample YL17G11_20_MG_FD_203454 | JGI IMG/M metagenome (GOLD analysis project Ga0315288, IMG submission 203454) | Sediment microbial communities from Yellowstone Lake, YNP, Wyoming, USA - YL17G11_20 | ecosystem: Environmental > Aquatic > Freshwater > Lake > Sediment | place: USA: Wyoming | collected...
TCAGAAATAAAATAGTGAAAAAACTATCATTTTTGTATATGAAGCCTCTTAAGAAATCTATTAGTCTATCAAAATAAATCAATATTTGTCTATAAAATTTAAGGAATAATAAAGAAAGTATTATTAAGATTAAAAGTATATTGATTGTTATATAATATATAATATCCATATAATCAATAGAAATTGAATAATTTATATCGTTTTCTATGCTGGAGTGATTACAATCTAATAAGCAGTTTAATCAAATAAACTCCTTTAATTTTTCCTTGTCCTCAATACTTATTTCTTTTAGATTAAGATTTTTTACCAATAATTGAATTGCTGTTCTTATTGTATCCATGTTTTTATTTTCTTGTTGTTCCAATAGTTTTATTTTTTCTCTATCTAATGGTCTTTTGCAGTTTGAACAAATGGTATCATTAAAACCATTTATATGCTTGCAGAATAAACATAATCTAGTTAATCCATTTAATTGCTGCCTTTCTTTTTCACTAGGTGTTATTAATCCTTTTCTGATAAGTGCTAATTTAAAACTATCATCTTGTTGGCTCATATCATAAGTTTTTAATTGTTTTGTGCTAGTCCATCTTGCTGTATGTTGTATTTCTAGATCACTCTCTCCTCTAAGCCTTCTAATAGTAACACCATTTCGTTTTAAGGAATAGCATGTTATAGGCTTATTGATATTTAAAACCTTTAATGCTGTTCTTATCCTTTCATTAATATTTTTAGGTGTTAATTGAGCCTTTGGATTATTTTTATCATATTTAACAAACAAATAGCTTTCTAGATCATTTTTGAAAGGATGTGCATTTAACCATTGAGCTAGATATGGAAAACTCTCAATACATTGTAAAAATCCTACACCTGTTTTTCCATGCTCGGTTATCCATATCTTAGCATAATTATCATTCAACTCTATATTTTTTAATTTAAGATAGCACAATTCCTGAGGCCTTGCTAAAGATTCAATAGCTAGTGTTAGGTAGCATTGCATTTTGGGATCATTACCAAAATAATTAACTATATTTTCAAATTCCTCAAAAGTAAATCTATCTAGCTTTAATGTTTCCTTTGCCTTTTGTATTTTATTGCTAATATGCCTTACAACATAAGGCACAAGAATATCATCTATCCTGCCTTTCTCATCCTTTTCAGGAAACAATAATTTCCATATATGCTTTAAGTCTACAATAAAATCCATTTTTGATTTTCTGGCATGATAATTAGAGTGCATAAAAGTTAATATTTCATCTACATCATTTCTATTACATTTAACCAGATCTTTATTTGTTGCACAAGTTACTATATTCATACTATACAGAAGTCTACATCTTCTAACATAGCTTAGATCCTTAGCTTCAAATTTTTTAATAAGAATTTTATAGTAATTTAAATTAACTTTATTTTTGCAGTAATATTTTCTATGACTATCTTTTTCAGGTATTGTTATTAAATTATCTAGGTTTTTAATAAAGGTTTCATACTTACCTTTTGAATTGTATATATCGTTCTCGGCCATATTCTAACAACTCCTTTACTTATTTATAAGTTTTAACGATATACGCATTCCTATAGAAGATTCATGCGGAGGCCAGGATTCGAACCTGGGAACTCACTAAGAGAGCAGCTTTCTTATAAATATCTTGAGGCTGCTGCATTTGACCACTTTGCTACCTCCGCGTTGTAAGATTAAGGTATAATAAATTATATAAATGCTTTTTTATTGAATATTTTATAGAGATATTCTTTATAAAATAACCACTTTATAATAGAAACATTTATAAGGAAGATTTTAAAAATATTTAATATTAAAATTAGGAGTTATTGAAGATGAAAATATTAAATTTAATGTTATTTTTAGTATTATTATTACCATTAGCTAACGCTTTAACAATTGGGGATGTAACACAAACACCTAGCAAAATAATACCAGGACAAACTGCTACTATTAGTATAGAAGTAAGAAATGAAGAGAGTAAAACCATTAAAAATGTTGATGTTAAATTAGATTTAAGTGACCCAAATTTACCAGTAGCACCAATAACTTCAAGTTCTGAAAAAACAATTGATAAAATGAATGAAGATGATGAAAATAATTTAAATTTTAATGTTATAACATTATCAACAGCTGAATCTAAAATTTATAAAATACCATTAATAATAACTTATCAAGATAAAGATAATGTAAAATTTCAAAAAAATGATTTTATTAGTTTGATTATAGAAGCAAAACCTAGTTTAGATATAAGTAGCAATAACAACTATGTTCTAAAAGGACAAGAACAAAGTGTAATAATTAAAGTAGTAAATAATGGGTTAGCTCCTGTAAAGTTTTTGAGTATACAATTATTGCCTTCTAGTTATTATACCTTATTATCTTCAAGTACAAATTATTTAGGTAATATTGACTCAGATGATTCTGATACAGCTGATTATAAAATTAGGGTTAATAATGATGCTCCTAAGAATTTACAATTGTTGTTTACAATAAGCTATAGAGATACATCAAATAAATTATTTACTGATACTAAATATATTAGTGTAAATGCTTATACAAATGCTGAAGCTAAACAATTAGGTTTAATAAAAACAAGTAATTTGGGTTTAATAATTGGTGTTATAATCGCATTAATAGTAATATTTATTATTTATAGAATGATTAAAAGAAGAAGAAAAAAATGATTTTTGATTATTTTTTACTTTCTCTTAAAAGTATAAGAAAGAGAAGGTTAAGAGCATGGTTAACTATAATTGGTATTTTTATAGGAATTGCTGCTGTTGTTTCTTTAATAAGTTTAGGTCAAGGATTACAAGTAGCAATTAATCAACAATTTGAACAATTGGGAAAAGATAAAATAGTTATCCAACCAATTACATTAGGGCCTCCTGGAAGTGTAACATCAAAATCTTTGATTTTAACTTTAAAAGATCTGAAGTTTATTGAAAATATTAATGGTGTTGAATGGGGAATTGGTTATTTAGTAAAAAGTGATCAGATACAATTTAAAGATGAAAAAAAAGTTGAATTTATTATTGGTATGAACCCAAATGATTTAGAAATAAATTCAGAGTTACAAGGAACAAAAATAATTGAAGGAAGATCTTTGAAAAATGGAGACAAATTTAAAGTTGTTGTTGGATATAATCACGGCGTTGATGGAAAGATTTGGAATAGAGGAATAAAGATTGGAGATTATATTGAAATTGAAGGTAATAAATTTAAAGTTGTAGGAAAATTTGACAAAACAAGTAATCCACTTGAGGATGGTTATATATTTGTTCCAAAAGATACTCTTAAAGAAGTTTTAAATATTCAAGATGAAGAAAGTGAAATTGTGATTAAAGTAGCGCCAGGTTATGATGTTGCGGCAGTTGCTGATACAATTAAAGAAAAATTAAGAAGATTTAGAGGGGAAAAAGAAAAACAAGAAACTTTTCAGGTTTCAACATCTGAACAGATCTTAGAGAGTTTTAATAATATTTTTGGGATTGTTCAGACAGTTTTAGCAGGAATAGCTGCTATTTCTTTGTTAGTTGGTGGCATTGGAATAATGAATACAATGTACACAAGTGTTTTAGAAAGAACAAGAGATATTGGAATTATGAAATCAATTGGAGCTAGAAATTCTGATATATTAATAATATTCTTAATAGAAAGTGGATTTTTAGGAATGATTGGTGGGGCAATAGGAATTGGTATAGGATATATTATAGGAAAGGGAGTTGAATATGCTGCTGTAAACTATTTAGGAACTACTTTGTTAAGAGCTGTTTTCCCTTGGTATTTAATATTGGGGTCTTTAGCATTTTCATTTTTTGTAGGTTCAGGAGCTGGATTATTGCCTGCTATAAGAGCATCTAAATTAAAACCTGTTGATGCTTTGAGGTATGAATAATGGAAAAGAAAAAAGTTATTGAAATAAAAGATGTTTGGAAAATTTATCAAATTGATTTGGTTGAATATGCAGCATTAAGAGGTGCTAATTTAGATGTTTATAAAGGAGAATTTTTAGCAATTATGGGTGCAAGTGGTAGTGGTAAGTCAACTATTCTTAATAATGTAGGTGCATTAGATGTTCCAACAAAAGGTCAAGTTTTACTTGAAGGTATTGATATTGCAACTTTAGATGAATCTGATTTAGCTCAAGTAAGAGGAAGAAAAATTGGATTTGTTTTCCAAGCTTTTAATTTAATAACATCATTAAATGCATTAGAAAATGTTATGTTACCAATGACTTTTCAAGGCATTTCTAGAAGAGAAAAGATTGAGAGAGCTACTAGATTACTTAATTTAGTTGGTTTGGGTGATAGGTTAAATAACTTACCTGGTGAGTTATCAGGTGGTGAAAGACAAAGAGTTGCAATTGCAAGAGCATTATCAAATGATCCTGAAGTAATATTAGCTGATGAACCAACTGGAAATTTAGATAGTAAAACAGGAAAAGAAATTATTGAGTTATTAAAAAAATTACAAAAAGAACAAGGAAAAACATTAATAATGGTTACACATGATTTAAATATAGCAAAGCAAGCAGACAGAATTGCACAATTAAGTGATGGAAAAGTAATTAAAATATCAAACAAAATATGAAAAAAATATTAGTATTTTTAATGATAGTATTAATTTTTGTAAGTGGTTGTGGTAATTTGAGATCTGATTCAAAAGTAGATGTTTATTTTTGTCCTGAAGATAATTGTAAAGAACATGTTCTTAATGTTTTAGAAAATGCTAATAATTCTATTTTATTTATGACTTATAGTTTTACTGATAATGATATTGGTAATGTATTAGTTAAAAAATATAAACAAGGATTAAAAGTTAAAGGTATTTTTGAAAAATCTCAAGATAGTAAATATTCAGAATATTATAAATTAAAAGATAATAGAATAGATGTTAGATTTGATAAAAATAAGTATTATATGCATAATAAAATTTTTATTATAGATGAAGAGATTGTTATAACTGGAAGCTATAATCCAACTAGAAATGGTGATGAAAATAATAATGAAAATTTAGTTATAATTTATGATAAAAATATAGCTAAAAAATATGTTGATGAGTTTAATAAGTTATTTTAAATAATTATCTTTAATTAGTTGCATTGCATTTATTATTAATTCTCTTTCTAATGCTAAGATTGCAATGATCTCAATTGGAGCTCTTCCTTCTGTTTTGGCAACATAAGATTCTTGTTGTGATATTCTTCCTTCAAGGTTATTTCTTAAGTTATCTAAAACCTCTTGATAATTTTCTGTACTAATATAGTAAGGTACAATAAAATCCTTGAATTTTAATTGTTTCAAAATTGCTAATCCAATATAATTATGGGGTTGTTCTAAAATATAACCAACTATTTTATCATTTATTTTTGAAAAATCTATTGACATATAAAGCATTATTCCCTAATGATTTATAAATATTTAGTAAGTTAAATATATAAACATCTTAATTTAAGTATAGAATATGTCAACAAATGCTGATTTTGAGTATGGACTAGCTGAAAAAAAGTATTTAGAAGCTAAGACTAATGAAGAAAAATTAGAAGCATCAAAAAAAATGCTTTCTACAGCACCTAATCATAAGGCTTCACAAGTTATGAGAGCTGAGATTAAGTCTAGGATAGCCAAATTAAAGGCTATAATGGACAAAGAAAAACAACAAAAAAAATCAGGAGCACAATTATCAATAAAAAAAGAAGGTGCTGCTCAAATTGTTATTGTTGGAACAACTAATTCAGGAAAAAGTACTTTATTAAAAAGATTAACAAATGCTAAAGTTGAAATAGCTCCATATGAATTTACAACTAAAGAACCAGCAATAGGAGTTTTAGATTATAAAGGTATTAAATTACAAATTATAGAAATACCAGCTATTGTTGAAAATTTTAAAGATACAGAAAAAGGACCATTTTTATTATCATTAATAAAACAAGCTGATTTGATAATATTATTATTTAATAATGTTGAAGAGAAAAAAATGTTAGATTATGAGCTACAAGATATAAATGTTCCAATTTTAATCTATAACAATCAAGAAGGTATTGTAGATGAAATATGGTCTAGGCTTAATATAATAAAGATTTATACAAAACAACCAGGGCATAAACCTACTTATCCTCCAATAGCAATGAAAAAAGGTTCTATAATAGAAGATTTAGCAGAACATATTCATAAAGATTTTATTAAAAAGTTTAGATTTGCTAGAATTTGGGGTAAGAGTGCTGCTTTTCCAGGACAACAAGTAGGTTTAAAACATCAATTGCAAGATGATGATGTAGTTGAGTTACATTTAAAATGAACTTACAACAAGAATATTTAGAAAAGAAACAAGAAATAGAAAAAAGATTAAAAGAATTTAGAGAAAATAAAGATTTTTTTTATGAATTATGTTTTTGTTTATTGACACCACAAACAAAAGCTAGAAATGCTGATCTTGTAATAAAACAATTAAAAGCATTAGATTTTAAAAATAAAAATTTTAATCCTAAAAAATATCTTATAGGAATAAGATTTCATGAAAATAAAGCTAAATATTTATTAGAACTTAAAAATAAATTTGATGTAATACCATTTAATTTAAATTCTAGAAATTTAAGAGAGTATCTTGTTAAAAATATTAAAGGAATTTCATGGAAGGAAAGTTCACATTTCTTACGTAATATCGGTCATAAAAATTTAGCTATATTAGATAGACATATTTTGAGTAATCTAAAATATTTTAATGTTATTAATGAAATTCCAAAATCAATGAGTAAAAAACAATATTTAGATATAGAAGATAAATTTATTGAGTTTTCTAAAAAAGTAAATATTCCTATAGATCATTTAGATTTATTATTTTGGAGTTTAAAAACAGGTGAAATTTTTAAATAGAATTTAATTTAGTAAACTATATAAATATACAAAAGATAAAATTTTTATGCCTATAAGATTTGTTAAATCTAAGTTATTAACAGAAAAAGAAATAAGTGATGCTAATAAAATTGGTTCTCTTTATCTTAATAAAATTGAAAGATATATAAAAAATCCAGATTTAATATTTTATATTAAAAAGCAAAAAGATCAAGGAGATAGAGGTGTAAAATATTCTATAAAATCTAGAATTGAAGGAACTATTTTAATTCAATCAAAATGTCATGATTGGAATTTTTCTAGAGCTATACATAATTGTTTAAGAAAATTATTAAAAGAAATTGATCATAAATTTAAAATAAAAGGTGAGAAATGAGGAATATATCAAAAATAATATTAGTCATATTATTAATTTTAATTTTGATATTTATAAGTGTGTTCTTTTATTTTAATTATTTAATCACTGAAAATTATTTTTCAGAAAAATCTATAGAATCAAGGGAACTTTATTGTTATAGACAAGAGGCTTGTGATGAATGTAATAGAGAATTAAATTGTATAATAAAAATATGTGAAAAAGAACCTATAGATTTTTTAGTACCTGGTGAATCGCAAGAAGAACTTAAACAACTTAAATGTTCGAAACATCCTGATATAGAAAGTGGATATCCAGAAGCATTTATAACTGGTTTTTGTGGAGATAATTTTCGCTATGATATGAATTGTGGCATCAAAAAAAGTAAAATAGAAGTATTTTTTGAATGGCAGACTATGGAGACTTCTCTTCAATGGATTGGAGGATTTTTGTTTGGTTTCCAATAAACAAAATATTCTAAGGCAAAATATATAAACTTATATCGTCTATAAATTGTATGAAACTTTATAATTCTAAAGAGTACCTTTTAGAACAAATAAAGACAAAAACTTATCCTCAAATTGCTAGGGAGAATAATGTAAGTAAATATACAATTTATCGCAAATTTAAGAAATTTAATTTAACAAAACCAGCAAGTAAAGAATGGACCATTCATGAATTGAATATATTAAGAGATGGTTATTCAACAAATAGAGATTTCTTTGATAAATTAAAAAATAGAAGTTTAAGCTCCATCTATCATAAATCTTCTCGTTTAAATATACCAAGATATGTTAAGCCTTTAAGATATAAAATAGATGAGAATTTTTTAAATGTTTGGACCAAGGAGTTAGCTTATTTTTTAGGGTTTTTTATGGCTGATGGATATATCAATTCTAAAAAATGGTCATTTTCTATTAAGATACAAAAAAGAGATGGTTATATTTTAAATAGATTTTTAAGATTAATTAAAACAAATAGTCCTATAAGAGAAAAAGATAATTATTCTGCTTTGATTATAACTAATAGATTAATATCAAAGAAGTTAACTGAATTTGGCTGTAAACCTGGAGATTCTTTGAATAATTCTTATCCATATAAAATGCCTGCTAAATATTTTTTTCATTTTCTAAGAGGTTATATTGATGGTGATGGTTCTATATTTATTTGTAAAAGTGAAAAATGTGGACAAAAAAATGTTCTAAGAGTAACTATATTTGGATCAAAAGAATTTCTTAGAATATTAACTAAAAAGATAAGTTATTATCTAAATAAAGAAATAAGCTATAAAATAATAAAATCTGGTAATAATTCAGAAGTTTTATATAGAATCACATTCAATGGAGAATTAGCAAGAATATTATGTTATAAATTATATAAAGATTGTAGTAATCTATATATTAAAAGAAAAAGAGAAAAATTTAATATACATTTAAAACAATTATTTAAAAATGCTTAAGCAAGTAATATTGGCGAGAAAGGATTTGAAGATGAGCCCGGGCAAGCTGGCTGCACAAGTAAGTCATGCAAGTGTAGAAGCTACTTTTAAATCTGATAAAAAAGATTTAGATAAATGGCTTAAAGAAGGTATGAAAAAAGTTGTGTTGAAAGTTGAAGATGAGAAAGAATTGTTAAAATATTTTAAATTAGCTAAACAAAATAATTTAGTAGTTGTTTTAATTAAAGATGCTGGTAAGACTGTTTTTAAAAAACCAACTAATACATGTGTTGCAATAGGCCCTGATGAAGAAGGAAAAATTGATAAAGTTACTGGCAAACTTAAGATGTTATGAAAGATTCATTCTATAAAAAAGCTAAAAAAGAAGGTTATAGAGCAAGATCTATTTACAAATTATTTGAACTAAATAAAAAATATAATTTAATTAAAAAATCTGATAATGTGCTAGATATAGGAGCTGCTCCTGGATCTTGGTTGCAAGCTTGTTGTAATTTAGCAAAATTTGTTTTGGGTATTGATATTCAAGAGATTAAAACTTTAAAAGTAAGTAATGTTAAAACTTTGAAATTAGATATAAATGATAAAGATATATTAAATAAAATAGAGGGTAAATTTAATGTTGTTATTAGTGATGTTGCTCCTAAAACTTCTGGAATAATAGACATTGATCAAGATAAAAGTTTACAATTAAGCAAAAGAGCTTTTTTTATTGCTAAAAATAAATTAGTTAAAAATGGTAATTTTTTATGTAAAATATTTCAAAGTCAAGACGTTAATAATTTTATTAATGAATTAAGAAAATATTTTAAATTTGTAAAAACAAGTAAACCAATAGCTTCTAGAAAACATAGTAAAGAAATTTATATAATTTGTAAATATTTCACTACTAATAAGTAAGTATAAATAGAAAAGTTTATAAATTGTTGATATCTTTTCTAAATATGGCAAATTTAGAAGATTTATCATATGAGACATTGTTAGAACTTAGAATTAAAGCTCTAAATGATAATAATTCTAATCTATTTGGTAGAGTATGTGAATTAACAGGAACTATTCCAGAAGATGAAAATAGCACTGATGGTTATTTATATTTAGTTTATCTAGCTGAAAAAGAGTATTCCAAAAAATATGCACATAAAGAAAAAAAATATAAAATTCCTGGAAGAACAGAGATCCCTTGTACTGAAAAAGGTTATGATAGATGGATTAGAGATTTTGTAAAAATGAATGAAGATAAGGAAATAAGATTACCTAAAGATTACAATAAAAAAAGTAAGAAACAAAAAGCAGGGATGTTTTATGGTATATTAAAACATTATGAAATAAGCGAAGAGGATATTGTTTCTAAAATTGTGAAATTTTAAATAAAGTAAAATGATCTAAACCTAATTCTTTAAATCCATTGCCCACTTACCTACATTCGGAAGTACTTTTGGAAACGTAAAGTTTAAAAGTGATGAATGATATTTTATAGCCTGAGGACGGCCATAGCAGCTTGGTCCTACCCGATCTCATTTCGAACTCGGAAGTAAAACAGGCTCACGTTCCAGATTGTACTGTTCTTTGAACGGGAAGTCTGGTTAGCTGTCCCTTTTATTATTCTAAAGTTGTTACAAATCACAAATCTTAAATATAATCTATTTTTTATAGATTATATGAAAATAACAATGATACCTTTTGGTAGAAGACTTAAAAATGTTAGAGAATTATATCATTTAGATCAAGTTGATTTTGCAAAAATGTTGCATTTAAAATATAGACAGAATATTTCTTTTATAGAATCTGGTAAGATGGGTGTTACTTTTTCAAGAATAAATTATATTGCTAAAAGATTAGATTTACTATCAGTTGGTTTTTATTATTATGATAATAAAAAAAAATAAATGGATTTTAGATACTTTAGGTAATGAAGATTTTTGGAAAGGTACTTTAGATAATTATATTGGTAAAATTTTAAAAGAATATAGAATTAAAATAGGAAAGAGTCAAAGACACATAGCTAAAGAAGCTGGTCTTTCTACAGCAGCTGTAAATGAACTTGAAAAAGGTAAAAGATTACCTTTATCCACTACTTTAGAAAAAATATGTTACGTTTTTAATATAGTACCATATTATCTTCAAGAAAGAATAGTAAGATTTGATAAAAAAGATTATGAACCATTTAGAGATGTTGAAAGAATTATGAAACAATATTTCGAATTATCAAAAGATCCAGAAAAAATTAAGAGAATAATATTTGAAGTTAGAAAAATTAATAGAACAAATCGTTTACTTAAAGATAAGTGTAATGAGTTAAGTGGTAAAGTTATCTTCCCTAAATGATTCTAAATATTTAAATACTGATTTTTTTTATATTTTAATTTTATGAAAGACAATAAAAGATTAGCATTGAATAGAATAAAAATATTATTTAAACAAGCTATAGATTCTTTTAAAGATTATCCTGAAAGAGCTCATAGATATGTTCAATTAGCAAGAAAAATTGCTATGAAAACTAAAACTAAAATACCAAGTTATTTAAAAAGAAGATATTGTAAGCATTGTTATAAATTTTTACAACCAGGTGTGAATTGTAGAGTAAGAACCAAAAATAAAAAAGTTATTTATTATTGTTATAATTGTAAGAAATATATGAAATTTCCTTTAAAGTAATTTTTTATAAATATCAAAAATATCTCCTGGTAAATTATTTTGTTCTTTAACTCGGCACATTAATTTTCCTTCAAGAATTTTTATATCTTTTTGTACAATATTTCCTTCTATAAACATATCAATACCTTTTGCAAATTTTGTGCCATAAGCACATTTTTTTAAACAATATTCTGTTGATACTTTTTCAAAAGTATAATCATCTATCTTTCTAAGAGGACAATATATTTCTGAAAATTTTTTATCTTTTATTTCTAAGTTCATTGTATAGATTTAACCATTCTTCTTTAATCCATGTTTTTTGTTGTTTTAATAAATAATTAAAACCCCTTTTTGTTAATTCTTTGTTAATAATATTACCTTTATGAGGATATTTATACATTCGAGGTAAATTACTAAAAAATCCATGCATGTAATGAACTATTTCATGAGCAAGAGTAATTTGAATAATATATTCTGGGACTCTTATATCTTGAAATAATGAATTAATAGCTATTTCTGTACCTTTCCTTGTTTTTTTTATATGACCAAACTTATATTTCCATTTACCTTTGAAAGTTACATAAACATTTTTTTTAGGTATACTTGGAAAAAATAATTCCCAAATTTTATCAAATCTATATTGTAACCAATCTTGATTGCGCATGACTAGAATTATTTTTTAATATTAATACCAAAATTTTCAGCTTTTTTACGAATATCTTCTAATGATCTATTAAGACTTATTCTTAAAAAAGTTGGAGCTTTTTGTATATTTTTTTTAATTAATATATATTTATTATTAAATTTGTATGAATAATCTCTATTTTGTTCTTTTACTGCTTTAAAGAGTTCATTATCGAGTGTATTTATTGATGTTATTACTTTATCTTTAAAATCTATTTTACTTCTTTTATTTAACATTACTTATTAAGAATAATTTAACTCTTTTTAAATCTTGCTACTGTATCTATTAAATCAACATGTCCTAAGAATAAGGCTCTACAGCAATATCTTTCTAAGCCAAGTTCATCTAGAATTTTCTTTCTATCTTCACCTTTTGCAATTCTTTCTTGGAATTCAGCATATAGATGACCTACAGGCTTTCCACAACTGAAGCAACGAATTGGAATTATCATTTTTAATTTTTATTTTTGAGTATTTTTAAAACTTTCGTTTAAGTAGTATGCTTCATGTAATTTTTTAGGGATCATTTTATCTGTAACTTTTTTGTCTTTTTGCTCTTGGTTTTGAATCATTAGGTTTATGTGGTTCATTACGCCTAACATCAGCAACTAGTAAATGTCTATCATAATCTAAAAATTGTTGTTTTAATTGTTTGCTTCCAGAGAATTCAATTAAAGCTTTTGCAATTGCTAATCTAGAAGCTTCTGCTTGAGCTTGCCAACCACCACCAAAAACATTAACATCAATATTAACATTTTTGCCTAAATTACCAGAAATTAATAAAGGCTCCATTATTTTCATTTTTGCTATTTCTGGCTGATAAATTTCTAAAGGTTTATTATTTATTTTTATTATACCTTTGCCTTCTTTTAAAGTAGCTCTGGCTATTGCTTTTTTTCTTTTTCCTGAAACATGAACTACTTTTTTCATTTTCCTATTAATTCACAAATTTGTTTTAAAGTTAAATATTTTAAAGTTTGTGATTTTGAAATATGAGCATTTTCAATGGTTTCTAAAGGTTTATTTTGAAATTCACCAGGAATTCCGAGATAACATTTAATTCTTTTAAAAGCTGATAAACCTTTTTCTTGTTTGTAAGGTAGCATTCCTCTAATTGTTCTTTTTACAATTAAATGTGGTTGTTTTGGAAAAAATGGACCTTTTTCTGGAGTTCCCATTCTAATTTTTCTTTTGTATTTTTCTAATACAATTTTTTTAGAACCTGTGACTAAAACTTTTTCACAATTTACTATATCTATTTTTTCACCTAGTAAAGCTTGTTTAGCAACAAAAGTTGATAATCTTCCTAGTATTAAATTTTCTGCGTTAATTATCATTTTTCAATAACAGCTCTGTAAAATTTTTCATCTATATGTAACATTTCACTAATTTTGTATTTAATTTTAGTTTTAACTGGCTCTTTAATTTCACCTTCTGTTAAATAAGGTTTTGGTATAGGAACTCTTTTTTGATTAGATTTAGAACCTATTATTTCTGCTAAATAGCAAATATTTAAACCTTTAAAAACTAATAATACTTTTTTATCTTTAAGATTTTCAAAATTTCCTTCTATAGTATCTTCAAGTATTCCTTTTTTAGAAAAGGCTTCATGTATTCTTGTCCAATCACGATTTTCATTATTTGAGATCAAAATTGTTAAATTTTTAGGTTCATATTCCATTTTTAGCTCCTATCACCCTATTATTCTAACTTTTTTTCCTTTTGGGTTATCTTTCATTAAATCTTGAATTGAAATAGCTTTTCCTTTTTTGTTGATTATTTCTTTTGCTTTTTCTGAAAATTTGAAAGCTGCTATTATTATTTTTTTTGTCAATTCGCCATTACCCAAAACTTTTCCTGGAACTAAAGCTATTTCATTTTCTCTTGTATATTTATCAATTTTTGAAATATTAACTTCACGTCTTTTTCTAGTTGGTTTTTCTAATTCGTAAGCTATTCTTTTCCATAATTTTATATTGTTCTTTGTAGATAATTTTCTTAATTCCCTTATTAAGTTCTTTAAATGTATATTTGTTGGACCGGTTCTTTTTGCCATTTTTTAAAATGCGGGAGCTAGGATTCGAACCTAGGTAGGCACTAAGCCAATAGCTCCTTGGGCTATCTCATTTGACCACTCTGACACTCCCGCATAGATATGCGAGAGTGGAGTAAATTTAAAAACTTAACTTTTTAGTTTTGATAATGTTTTTTCAAAATCATCTAACTTTTCTTCAAATAGATTACTAGATTGATTTATAATTTCTAATGGATTTAATTGACCCCATGATTCTATTGTAAAAATAAAATCTTCTTTACTTGAAATAACCTGAATATTATTTTTTTCACATATTTCTTCACAAGCTTCATTCCATTTTAATATATCTTTTATTTCTAATTGATTATTTTTTAAAATTAAATCATCACATTGTTCAAGAGCTTTTTTTGTATTGCTTTCTTTAGTTACTTTTAATTCTGGATAGCCACGATAAAAAGTTAATCCCGGAGAAAATTTTATGTGATCTTTTCCTTGGCCTAAAATAGCCGTTGCTTCTAGCTCAAAATCTTGATCTTTTAATAATTTAACAATTGGTATTTTATCATAAATTGGTTTAATTTTAGGATCATGAGTTTTAAGATTTCCAGAATAAACAATACAAGGACCTTTTGCTTTTAGTGTTATATGTAAAGAACATCTAGGACAATTTTCACCTTTACATTTACAATCTTTTGGTAATATATAAGATTTTAAATCTGTTTTTAATGGTATTAATCCAAGCCTATGAGCAATCATTTCATCATATAAAGCAGAACTATTTTTTGTTATTGTAACATTTTCTATTGCTAAAGTTGGAACTTCTTCAATAATAATACGCCTTATTGTATTTACAAAAACAGCATCTGTGCTTTTTATTAAAAAAACAATTTTTTCTTTATTTTGAGATAATAATTTTATATCCATTTTAAATCACACTCTACGACCTCTTTTGCCTCCTTTTTTACGACATCCATCATGAGGAATTGCAGTAACATCTTCGATAATACCAATTCTTAATCCAGATCTTGATAAAGCTCTAATAGCTGCTTGTGCACCGGGGCCAGGAGAACTTGGACCATTATGACCACCTGGAGCTCTTATTTTTACATGAATTGCTGTAATACCTTTTTCTTTTGCAATTTCAGCTGCTTGTTTTGCAGCCATCATTGCAGCTGTTGGTGAACTCTCTAAACGATCAGATTTAACAACCATGCCACCTGAACCTTTTGAAATTGTTTCTGTGCCAGTTATATCTGTAATATGAATAATTGTATTGTTATAACTAGAATAAATATGTGCTATTCCCCATCTAAGTTCTTGTTGTGCTGTCATTTTTTAGTCCTTTTTTTAGCTGGTTTTTTCTTTTTTTCGGTTACAGGAACTTCTGTTTTTTTAATTCTTTCTGGATGTTCCTCATTATGTAATTTTGATGTTGGATTGAATTTTATTAAATGCTCTTGTTCTTTTAAAACAAGATATGAAGGAACATTAACTTTTGTATTATTTATATCTATATGGCCATGAACAATAAACTGCCGGGCTTGTTTTGCAGTCTTAGCTAAATTTTTTTTATAAACTAGAGTTTGAAGTCTTCTATCTAAAACGTTGTTTATGTTTAAACTTAAAATATCATCAATTTTTCCATTTTCGCTAATTAAGCCTAATCTTGCTAATTTCTCAATTAATAATTTTTCTTCTTTTTTTGCTTGTTCACTCTCTTTTGCAATTAAAAGTTTAGCTTGCTTTTTGAATCTTCTTAAAATTGAATCTGCTTTCCAGATCTCTTTTTTATGACCAAGACCATAATCTTTCATTAAAGGTTTTTCTAATTCTATACGAGCTGCACGCCATGGATGTTCTGGACGTGAAAATTTCTTTTTTGATTTTTTTGGATGTCCCATTTTTAACCTGTTTTACCCATTTTTGCTGCTTTTTTAACACCAACAGCAGATCCTTTTCTAAAGTGAGCTTTTGTTCTTTGACCACGAACTGGTAAACCATAACTATGTCTCATTCCACGATAAGTTTTAATTTTTCTCATTCTTTTTATATCTGAATCAGTTCTAAATTTAACATCAGTGCCTACTAAATGCTCATCTTTACCTGTTTCATAATCTTTTCTTCTATTTTTTAACCATGATGGAATGTCTTTTTGATCTTTAACAAGTTGTTCTATTTTTTTAATTTCTTGTTCATCTAAAGTACCTATTTTTCTTTGTTTATCTAGATCTAGGATATTACAAATAGCATTAGAAAAACTGTAACTAATACCTTTAATTCTATTTAAACCATAGTGAATAGATTTATTTCCTGGAATATCTGAACCTAATATTCTTATAATTTCTTTTACATCTTTCATTTTTTATAAAGAGATTTATAAAGATGCTATTTAAAAAGATTACGTTTTGTTTAATTTAGACATCAACAAATAATTTATATTTATCTTCATTAGCCATTTCCATTAAAATTCTTTTTATTACAATACCTTCTGGATCCGGCATTAATTTAACTCTTTTTTTAATATCTTCAAAATTTTCAAAAGGTTTTTTTTCTCTTTCTTCTATAATTTGCCACATATGTTTTTTTCCTATTCCTGGTAATAGTTCTATTTGATGTCTTCTTGTGTTAATAGGTTGAGATTTATTAAAGAAATCTACAAATCTTTGCTGATTATTTTTTACTAGATCTTTTATTAAATTTTCTAGTTCTAACTTGGCTGTTTGTGTTAATTTATCAGAAGAAATTTTACCTATAATATGATGTATTTTATCACGCTTACCTTCACCCATATAAACTTCTTCATATGGCTGTAAAAAAATACCTTTTTTAGGAACTAATTCTAGTAATATAAAATGTTCTTTTCCTAGAGCTTGCGCTATTGCTGTCTTCATGTGCATTGGTCTTCTGTCGAATGGATAGCCATTTGGCAAAAAATCCAATATAATTGCTCTTTCTTCTTTTACTTCTCGTTTTATCATTTTTTCTTAAACTAAACATTCTAATATCCTTTTGATTTCCTCTGGTTTTATTGCTAAGTTTTCAGCTGATAGCACTGTTTTTAAGCTATCTAAGTCTTTAGGCATTATGTCTAGGATCTTGATAATATGTTTATCTTTTAATCTTGGAATTTGTAAAGCTTCGATCTTTGATTTAAGCTCTTGAATTTCTTTTGATTTTAGCTTAGCAAATATATCTAAATATTCTTTAACTTTATTAGCTCTAAATGTTAATTCTTTATCACGCTTTTTGATTTCTTCTAGTTTTTCCTTTAATTCGGATAAACCTACAGATTTTTCATTTAATACTTCTATTTGTGGCATTTTATACTCGTTTTAAATGAATAGGATGAACTATTAAAACTTTTTCCTTGTTATGGTCTTTGATTAGTATTTTGTAACATTTACCTTGCTTTTCTTTTATAATACCAACTTTACTATGGAATCTTGGAAAATACATTCCTTTTTGTATACTAGGCTCGGCTTTTAGTAAAACTTTATCGCCTGATTTAAATTCTTGTAAATAGTTATGAATACTTATTTTTCCTTTTTGCCTTATGTTTTTTTTCAGTTTATGACGTGTTTTACGTCTAAAACCACCTGATCTTTGTACCATTTTACGTAGTATTAAGAAAACTTATTTATAAAACTTGTTATTTAGCTTTATCTAAAACTTCACCTAAAGCCTTATCTAAAGCAAAAAATAGGTTTGGATTGGTTGCATCTGAACTATATTCTGAATCTGCTATTATTGTTGCTCCAATTTTATAATTATCAGAAACATTGACAATTAGATCTTTAAAACCAGAAACTTGTTCAGACATTTTTTTGGCATAATTACCAACAACCTTTTTAACAACAATTAGCAAACTAGGCTCTATGGTTTCAAAACCCTCTAGTTTAATGCCCCCACCTAACTCTATCATATCTACTCTATAATATATAATAAATCACTATTTAAATATCTTTCTAAATTAAAGATTGGAACATTAATTATATAAAGTTGGATGGTATTTATAATATTATGAAAGTAAGATTTTGTGAAAAGACAAATGATATATCTTTTGTATTATCTAAAAAAGAAACTGTTAAGGTTAAAAGACATGAATTTTTTACCCCTGTTTTAGATGCTAAAAATAAAGGTTTGATATTTCATCTTATGAATTGTAGCTCAAAACACTATATATAGTTTATAGAACCAACTCTTATATCATATAATCATCGTTATGTTAAAATTAATGATAGGGCTTATATGGATTTGATTGCTGCTGGTAGATGTGGAACAAAATATGGAAATGGTTCTAACATCAGTATAATAATTGAAAATTTAGTTTAAAACCCTTTAACCATATAAGGACCTTGTAGTTTATAACCTAATTTTTTGTAATAATTTCTTACTCCAACACCAGAAATAATTACTAATTTTTTAGTTTGTTTTTTTGTTATTTGTTCTGCTTTTTTTAGTAATATTTTACCATAACCTTTATGCTGAATTTGACCTTTTTGCAATAAACTTGTTGATGTTCCATAAATATGTAGTTCACGAACTATAAAAGAGTCTTTTAGCTCTTTTCGTAAAAATTGAGAAGGTTTTCTTAATCTTAAAAAACCAATTAGTTTATCATTATTTTCTAGATAAATAAAAAATTCTTTTCCTTTAGAAGCATTGTATTCAATAACTTTTAGATTAACTTTTCCTTTTATTTTGTTATTTTTTATTTCAGAGCATCTTATACAATTACATTTAATGTTTTTTTGTTTCATTAATGAATGTATATATTGCCTTAAATTGGTTTTATCAACGCCAGCTTCGGTTAAATATGTTGGAATATCTCTTTGAATTCTCATTATACGAGTATATTTTGGAACTATTTTTTTAAATTCTAGAATTAAATTAGCTGCTTGTTCTGTTGTAATAGCTTTATATTTATTATTTTTCCATAGATCGTATAATTTAGTTCCTTTTATTACCATACAAGGATATAATTTTAACATATCAGGTCTATAATTTTCATCGTAAAATAATTCTTTAAGACCATTTAAATCACGTACATCATTTGTTAATCCAAGCATGTAATGAAGATTGATTTTAAAACCTAAATCTTTTAATGTTCTAATAGCATTAATATTATCTTTAGTTGAATGACCTCTTTTAATGAATTTTAAAACATCATCATAAACAGATTGAATACCAATTTCAACACGAGTACAGCCTAGCTTTAGCATTTGGTTTCCATGTTCTAAATTTGCATAATCTGGACGTGTTTCTATTGTTAAACCAATACATTTTATATTAGAATTTTCATTTTTCAGTTGTTCTTTTTCTAATGAACTTTTAGATTTTAATTTTAATAATTTTTTATGTATTTTTTTTATTCGAGAAATATCATTAATATCATGTGGTAATTCAAAGAATTCTTTAAATTTTTTAATGTTAAATTGTTTATTTTTAAAAAATAATTTAGAGAAATCATTTAGAGCTTTAAATGAATACATTACAAATTGTTCTTGATATTTTTTATTAAAAGAAGGAAATGTTCCACCCATTATGATTAGTTCTATTTTTTCAGGACAATGACCATTAACAATGTAATGTTCTAATCTATTAAAAACCTGTAAATAAGGATCAAAGTTATTTCTAATTGCACGTCTTGTTGCAGGTTCTTTGCCTGTATAAGATTGAGGCATATTACCAAAATAAGAATTAGGACCTCCAGGGCACATTAGACATTTTCCATGAGGACATTTTATAGGCTTGGTCATTATAGCACATACTGCTACTCCTGATAATGTTCTAACAGGTTTTCTTATTAGACATTTTTTTAATATGTTAAAATCTTTATTTGAAGAATTTAGAAAAATTTCAGCTTCTGTTGGTATTTTAACTTTATATTTTTTACATAGTTGTAACTTTATGTTTTGTATTTTTTCCTTAGTTGGATGTTCTTTTTTTATTCTTGATATTAATTCTTGATAGAATTGCATGATATTATTAAACTAATTTTGTTTTAAAAGGTTTCTAAATAATATCAAGAAAAAATTAACTTAATATATCATTCTTTGCAGTTAAAAAATAACCTATAGGAATTCTATTAATAAAATGTGTTCCTTGAGTAACAAGATGTTCATTAGACTCCATACCTTTACCAAGTTCTTTAGCTTGTGAGACATCCCTTCCAAAAAGATCTAATATTTTTTTATTATCAACTCTATAAACACTTAATCTAAGTTGGCCTGCATATACTTCAATACCATACAATGTATTATTAATTTTGGGTTTATCAATAGTTGGTCCATCTTTGCCAAGTTCTTTAAATATATCTTTTACAATGTCACAAAGTTGTTTATGTGTTATCATTTTATTTAAGGATAATTTAATTATTTTTAAAGATTTGTATAATATAACACTATTACCAAAAGTTTTAAAAGCTAAATGGTATAAAAATAACAGGCTAGGTTGGGGGGTTAGCCGTCCCTTGTAACTGTAAATCGGCTATACGACAGAACCGAAAACCTAAGTGCGGAATAGATTTAGGCTAGTAGTCTTGGCTTGTACATTGAAGCTTTGTCCTAATTGGCTGGTACTTTAAAAAATCTAGTCAGGATGGGAACATAGCAGCTATAATTTATAGTATTGGTGCTTTTAGGGTAACGAAGTGGAGGAAAAGTCAAGATAAACTATTGGTTTATTTTTATTTCAAACTTAGGGAAGCCTACTTTATAGCTTTATTAATTTCTTCCATTATAGAACCCATTTGTTGTATTATACTTCCATATAATTTTTTTATTATTACTTCATAAAGAGCTTCTTTTAATGGACCTGAGCAATATGTTAGTAATGTATCAATTTTATCTATTTTTAAATTAAATAAATCATCTTTTGGTATTTTACAAATCATTGATTTACCTTCTAGTAAATCAATATATTCTTTACTAGTACCAGTTGCCATTCTTTCTAGTTTTATGTCTATTTTACAATAAGTACCAAATGATCTAGAAATTTGATAATTATAAAGATTATTTTCTTCTAAAGATAATAAATAAGAAGGTTTGCAATTTTGTAGATTTTGATTAAAACAATCTTTAGTTGTACATTCTTGTTTGTGATAAATAAAGAATATTATTGTTAAGATTAATAAGATAAATAGAATAGGAAATATAATCCACTTCTTTTCTATATGCTTCATATAATTAATTCCTTTTTTTAAAACTTTAAATAGTTTTCTATAAGTTATTTGCCAACTACACGCATAAACTTTATATAATCTATGTAATTAAATTAATTTATGAATAAAATTCTAGAATATTATTCAAGAGGAGATATACAAAAAGAGTTGCTTAGAGTAGCTAAAGATAGAGAGGTTGCTGTAAAATTTGGTGATGCTGGTTTTGGTAAAAGACCTGATATTTTGCAATATGAACAAGATATTTTTGAATTAGCAAAACAAGGTGCAACATCATTTCATGTTAGTTTAGAGAGATTTAGAGATCCTTTAAAATTAGAACCCGGAATGAGTAAAAAGCAATTAGATGAATTAAGAATTGGTTTTGACTTTTTTATTGATATTGACTGTAAATTTTTGGAATACTCTAAAATTGCTGCTATGTTATTAGTTGATGCTTTAAAATCTTACAATGTTAAAAATATATTTACAAAATTTTCTGGGGGTACTGGAATACATATTTTAATACCATTTGAATCTTTTCCTGATAGAGTTAATGATATAGAAACTAGATTATTATTCCCTGATAGTATAAGGGTTATTGCAAATTATTTAAAAGATTTAATTAAAGATAGATTAGCTGAAAAGATATTAGAGATTAGTACTTTAGATGAAATAAGTCAAAGAGTGAATAAACAATTAAATAAAGATGGAAAATTTGATCCTTTTAGTGTTTTAGAAATTGATACTCAACTAATTTCTAGTAGACATATGTTTAGATTACCATATTCTATTAATGAAAAAACAAATTTAGTTAGTGTTCCTATTGATCCTTATAAAATAAAAGAATTTAATTTAAGTCAAGCTAGAATTGAAAATGTTAAGGTTGATATTAAATTTTTAGATGATGTTAAAGAAAAGGATGGATCTAGATTGATAATACAGGCTTTTGATTATTTTAGAAATAAAGAGGATCCTATTATAAAAAATGAAAGAAAATATGAATTACCAAAACAAACTATCAATGAAAAATATTTTCCACCCTGTGTTTCAGAAATATTAAGAGGTTTAAAAGAAGATGGAAGAAAAAGAGCTATTTTTATTTTAGCTAATTTTTTAAGAAATACTGGTTATAATATGGAACAAATTAAGGATATATTATTAGATTGGAACAAGAAAAATTATGAACCTTTAAGAGAAGGTTATATTATATCACAATTGAATTGGTTTAAAAATCAAAAACAGAGTATATTACCACCAAATTGTTCTAATGAAGATTACTATAAATCAATTGGTGTTTGTAAACCTGATAATTTATGTAAGATGATTAAGAATCCAGTTAATTATTCTAATAAAAAAATTAGGTTTAAGAATTAATTTTTTGGTAATAATATATCTTGAAGATATTTACGATACTGTTTCTCAATTTTGATATCCAAACCAATTTTGATAAATTCTTGAGGCTCTGGAAATCTTTCTTGTTCTGCAATTATTGATAAATATTCTATAAAACTGAATTGGTCTCCTTTATATTTTCTAAGAGGCTGATTAAAAAAGAATTCTGTTCTTTCTCCTATATCTCGATTTTTGAAATATTTATGATCTAAAGTTATCTTATATACTTCTGTTTTATCTTTCCTAACTCTAATATAATTCCAAAAACAAAAGCTTCCAAAGCGTTCCATATACAAAATCTTACCAGAAATATTTATCTCCCATACTATATGAGGTTTCTTACCTTTAGAATATAGATTATCTTCTATTTCTCGTATGCTCATATGTTAATAAAAATATTAAATCTTTATAAATATAATGATTAAATAACTTTCACAACATCAGCTACTTTATCATCTTCATCAAGTTTCATTATTCTAAAACCTTGAGTATTTCTACCAATAGTTGTTATAGTATTACAAGGAATTCTTATTGTAATACCTTTTTTTGTAATAATCATTATTTCATCATCATCAAAAACTGTTTTTATTGAAACAACCTTACCATTTCTTTCACTAGTTTTAATATTAATAACACCTTTTCCACCTCTACGAATTAATCTATAATCATCTATTGTTGATTTTTTGCCATAACCATTTTCTGTTACTGTTAAAATAGTTGAGTTTGGTAAAGCAATTTCTAATCCAATTAGTTCATCATCACTTGATAGTTTAATACCATGAACACCAGCTGCGTTTCTACCAAATGCTTTAATATTTTTTTCATTAAATTTAACTGCTGATCCATTCTTACTTGCTAGAATTAAATCATAGGTTCCATTTGTTAAAATAACATCAATGACTTCATCATTTTCATTTAGTTTAATTGCTAATATTCCTGATTTTCTTGGATTAGCAAATAAAAATAATGGTGTTTTTTTAACAATGCCTTGTTTTGTTGCAAATGTTAAAAATAATTCTTCTTCAAATTTTTTAATAGGTAAAATTGTATTAATTTTTTCATCTTTATCAAGATTTAATAAATTAATAATTGCTTTTCCCTTAGAATATCTAGAACTTAAAGGAACTTCATATGCTTTTAACCAATAAACTTTTCCTTTATTTGTGAAAAATAATAATGTGTTTAGATTAGATGTTATAAACAAACTTTCAACAATATCTTCTTCTTTTGTTTCAATTGTTGTTATTCCTTTTCCACCACGTTTTTGTTGTTTATATTCTGTAAGAGGAATTTGTTTTATATAACCAGAATTTGTTGTAATAACAACAACATCTTGTTCTTTTATTAAATCTTCTTTTTCAATTTCTTTTTCAGTTTCTATTATTTCTGTTCTTCTTTCATTAGAGTATTTTTTTAATTCTAATAATTCGGATTTTATAATATCTAAAATTCTTTGTTTTGAATCCAGTATAGATTGTAACTCAATAATTAATTTTAGTAATTCGCCATGTTCTTTTATTATTTTTTCTTGTTCTAGAGAAGTTAATCTCTGTAATCTCATCTCTAAAATAGATTGAGCTTGTAATTCTGATAAAGAATAACCTGAGATTAAAGAGGTTTTAGCTAAAGTAGGATCTTTTGAAGATTTGATTAATTTAATAACATCATCAATATTTTGTAAAGCTATTTTTAAACCTTCTAAAATATGTGCTTTTGTTTTTGCTTCTTGTAAATCAAATTGTGTTCTTGAGGTTACAACTTGAATTCTGTGTCTCATATAATATTCAATTATTTCTTTTAAGTTTAGAGTTTTAGGAGCATTATCAACAAGAGCTAACATTATAATACCAAAAGTTGTTTGTAATGAACTATGTTTGAATAATTTGTTTAAAATTAATTGAGCATTTGCATTCTTTTTCGTTTCAATAACAATTCTCATTCCTTCTCTATCTGATTCATCTCTAATATTAGAAATGTCTTCTATAACTTTATTTTTAACAAGTTCTGCTATATTTTCTAATAATAATGATTTGTTAACCATGTAGGGGATTTCTGTAATTATTATTTTATTATTTTCAATATCTGTTTTTGCTCTTAAGATAATTTTTCCTCTACCAGTGTAATAAGCTGTTTTAATTCCTGAAGATCCGTAAATGTAAGCTCCTGTTGGAAAATCTGGACCTTTTATTTTTTCCATTATTTTTGATATAGAACATTCTGGTTCATCAATCATTAAAATAATTCCATCAATAACTTCTGATAGATTATGAGGAGGAATGTTTGTTGCCATTCCAACTGCTATTCCAGATGAACCATTAATTAGTAAATTTGGTAATTTAGCTGGTAAAACTAAAGGTTCTTTTGTTGAATTATCATAATTTGGAACAAACTTAACTGTATTTTTTTCTATGTCTAAAAGTAATTCTTGTGCAATTTTTGATAGTCTTGATTCTGTATATCTCATAGCTGCTGGTGAATCACCATCGATTGAATTATGTACAAAAATTCCAGAAGCTAAAGCAAAGTTATGAGTTTTGTCTATAGTAAGATCATAAACATCAACAAGTTCATTTAATAATTCTATTTTTGTTACTTTATGGTTTTTATTTATTTCACATAAAACTAAATCTTGGTTATTATCAAAATATTTTTTTATTCCTAAATCCCATGATGTAAAGCTTTTTACTCCAAATATTTCTTTTCTTATCTTTTCAAAATTATATTTATTTAAGTCTAAATTGTTCTGTGTTAAATAATGGCATATTTTAAGGAATTTTTTCTTACCTGTTAGATTAGTCTTCCTTCTTTTATTAGATGCTACAATTTTTTCATGGAATAATTGTTTATATTCTGGAATTTTCCATAATCTTTTCATGGTAATTGAAGACCTTTTTCGAATTTCTTCAATAACTTCTGGATGTTCTTTTAAGTATTTTTTATTTACTTCACTAAGAAATGTAGTCATTTTCTGTCTATATTTTTTATTCTTCCAATTTTCTAAGTTTCTTTCTCTTAATCTTATAGAAGTAATTTCTCTATTCTTAGGATTATCCCAAAATTTCCTTCTTCCTTCTGCTAATTTTTTTCTATATTCTGAGTCTATTTTGTGTTTTGTTGAAGTAAAATTGTAATGTTTTTGCCAATGTTCCTTCCAATGCATTCTCTTAATATTTTCTGGATTATTGTTTAATTTATTAAAATCAATATGGTGCCTTATTCTTCCAGCAGATTTTGGATAAATGCCATTTTTAATATTCCATTCATCAGACAAAATATGCACAAAATTCCATAAGTTTAATTTTGGTTGGAAAATCATAGAATAACCAACAGCATTTGGATCATCTTTTTTAGTAGAAAGTCTAAAATAAGCAGGCATGAGAGAATCCCCTAGTTTTAAATCTTTAGCTTCTTTATATCTACCATCTTTTAACATGAATTTGTGATTAAGGGTACATTTTATTTCTTCATCATTATCTAAAATAACTTTTATGATTTTAGCATTTTTTCTTGTCAATCTGGGATTTTTTATTTCTGCAATTTTTATAGCTTCATTGTTTATTGTGTAAGTAAAATTTTTTTTACCTTCTTTATGTTCTTTTATTAAATCTATAAATGATAATTCTCTTCCATCTGTAAGTTTAACTTTAGTATCTGCTGTAAAACATCCAAAATTACCTTGACCATCAATTAATGGATATCTTAAAGAAAAATTCTGAGCCATTCTTACAAGAGTATCGTAAATAGCTGCATCACCATGAGGATGTAATTTAGCCATTACATTTCCAACAACTGTTGCTGATTTTCTAAATGGTTTATTGTGTAATAAACCAAGTTCGTACATTGTATAAAGAATTCTTCTATGAACTGGTTTAAGACCATCTGCAACATCTGGTAAAGCACGAGAAACTATAACGGACATAGCATAATCTACATAAGACTCTTTCATTTCTTCTTCGATTAATCTTTTTTGAATTTCTTGTGGCATTTTGTTTAATTTTCATAAAAACCAATTTGAATTAGATTTTTATCTGATAGATGAACATAACAATGATAAAATTTGTTTATAAAATAAGTATTATTTTCTTCGATTGATCCTTTAATCTTATTAAATAAACTTGATTCTTTTTCAATTTCAATAAACATTGAAACTCTTGATCCTCTTTTTTCAGCTTCAATTTGTTCTTCTAATTCTCTTATTAAAATTGATTCAATTTCTGAATCTAATTTTTTATGTACCATTTTAAACATCCAAATTTTTTACAGATTTTGCATATTGAAAAATAAAGTGTCTCCTTGGTTGAACCTGATCTCCCATTAAAATTGTAAACATTTGATCTGCTGCGATCCCATCTTCAATAGTTACTTGTTTTAATGTTCTTGTTTCAGGATTCATTGTTGTATTCCATAATTGGTCTGGATTCATTTCACCTAAACCTTTAAATCTTTGAATAAAAATATCATCTTTTCCAATTTCAGCAAGTAATTTTTCTAGTTCTGCATCATTTTTAATGTAATAATCCTTTTTTCCTTTTTTTAACTTGTATAAAGGAGGTAAAGCAATGTAAACATAACCATTTTCAATCAATGGTTTCATGTATCTATATAGAAATGTTAAAGCTAAACATAATATATGATTTCCATCAATATCAGCATCATTCATTAAAATTATTTTGTGATATCTTACTTTATTTATATTAAATTCATCATTAATGCCAGTACCAATAGCTGCAATTAATGTTAATATTTGCTCATTTTTAAAAATTTTATCAATTCTTGCTTTTTCAACATTTAGAATTTTTCCTCTTAATGGTAAAATAGCTTGGAATACTTTTGAACGTCCTTGTTTTGCTGAATTATGTACAAAAATTCCAGAAGCTAAAGCAAAATTATGAGTATTTGGGACTTCAATATCATAAACATCTATTCTCTTGTTTAAGAAATTAATTGATTTTATTTTATGATTATAATTTTTAATATGTTCTTCTAATCTTTTTGTATCACCTTCAAAAAATCTTTTACAGAAGGTGTCTAACTTCAAGATATTTTTGTTATTTAATTTCTTTCTAATAGTTTCAAATTTTTCTAAATTTCCATGTTCATCATAAACTTTTTTTAGTAATTGGATAGTATATTTATAATAAGTTTGATTATAAGTTGTGTATCTTCTTATCCTAAATTCTTTAGTCCATTGTTCTTTAGTTTTATTACTTCTCCATCTAATTAATAGTTCATCATTCCATTGCTCTTTTGATTTTTTAGAAAGCAATTCTTTTTTTTCCGGGTTTAGATTAAAGTATTCTTTAACTTTTTTAGATTGCTTGTTTCTATTTTCTAAGTTAGACCAATAATTTTTTTGAGCTTCATTAAGTGTTTTAATATTTTTTTCTTTATATTCTGGATTAGAATTATAAAACTCTTTGAATTTTTTTACCATAAATTCCTTATATTCTTGATTTCTCCATTGTTTTTTTGCTCTGTCACTTAATAAATTATTTATTTTTAGCATACTATTCCTAATTTTTTCTCTAAATTCTTTTGTTTTATGAAGTTCAGCAGTTTTTTTCTTGACATCTTCTCTGTGTAATGTTTTCTCTAGAATTTTAGTATGTAATTCTAGATGTTTTTGTTTAGGTAATCTTAGGATATTATCAGGGTTATTGTTTAATTTATTAAAGTCTAAATGATGTTTGGCATCACCTAAGTTTTTAGAATATATCTTATTCTTTATATTGTATTCGTCAGCTAATAAATGTGTAAAAATCCATTTATTTTTTTTATTATCATAAATCATCTCATAACCTTTGATGGTTACTCTTCCCTCTATTTTTGAAATGATTCTATTTAAAGGCATTAATGATACATTTGGAGTTAAATCTTTAGCTTGAATATAAGAATAATCTCTTAGCATAAATCTATGATCTGGTGTACAAACTATTTTTTCATTATTGTCTAGGGCTATTTCTATGACTCCAACATTTCTTTTTGTAATTCTTGGATTTCTTATTATTTCTATTCCAATAGAACCATCTTCTTTGGTAGTATAACAATAATTCTTTTTGCCTAATTTATCTTCTTTGACTAATTCCTCAAAAGAAATATTTCTACCATCTGCTAAAGCAATTTTAGTATCCCCTGAAAAACAGCCACCAGCAGAATCTCCTTCTACAATAAATATTTCTGATTTATTAGGATCATGCTCTTGACAATCAGCTAGTTTTCCTGGCAAAGAACCAATATCAAGAATAGATTTTCTACGAGTTAATTCACGAGCTTTACGAGCTGCTTCACGAGCTTTTGCAGCGAGTAAAGATTTTGAGATTATTGCTTTTGCTGTTTCTGGATGTTCTTCAAAATAAGTAATAAGATTATCAAAAACTATTGAATCAACTAATCCTTTTATTTCTGAATTTCCTAATTTAGTTTTGGTTTGTCCTTCAAATTGGGGTTCGGGTATTTTTATTGAAATAATACAAGTTAAACCTTCTCTAACGTCTTCGCCTGTTAAAGATTCTTCACTTATTTTATTTTTTTTAATGTAATTATTAATAACTCTTGTTAGAGCTGTTCTAAAACCAATTAAATGAGTACCACCTTCGATAGTATTAATATTATTAACAAAAGAATAAACAGCTTCGTGATAAGAATCATTATATTGCAAAGCTATTTCAATTTGTATTTTATCTAAGATTTTATTAAAATAAATAATATCTTGATGTAAATTATTTTTATTTTTGTTTAGATATTCAACAAATTGTGGAATTCCAGAATCATATTTAAAAGAATGTTCTTTATTATTTTTTAAATCTATAATTTCTATTTGTAAACTTTTATTTAGAAAAGCTAGTTCTCTTAGTCTTTGAGCTAATGTATCAAAATGAAATTCTATGTTTGGAAAAATTGTTATATCTGGTAAAAAAGTTATTTTAGTACCCGTTTCATTTGTGTTACCAATAATTTCTAAAGGACTTATTGTTTTACCATAAGCAAATTTTTGTTTATAGATATGGCCCTCTCTTTTTATTTCAGCTTCTAAGAATTCAGATAAAGCATTTGTAACTGAAATACCAACACCATGCAAACCACCTGAAACTTTGTAAGTTTTTTTATCGAATTTGCCTCCTGCATGTAATGTTGTTAAAACTACTTCAATAGCTGGCTTATTTTCAGTTGGATGTATATCAATTGGAATGCCTCTACCATTATCTTCAATTGTTATAGAACCATCAGGATTTAATGTAACTATAATTTTATTGCAAAAGCCTGCTAAAGCCTCATCTATTGAATTATCTATGGCTTCATATACTAATTGATGCAATCCACGAAAACTTGTATCACCAACATACATACTTGGAATCTGTCTTACTCCTTCTAGATCTTTTAGTACAGTTATATTTTGAGCTTTGTAGCTATTTTCTTCCATTTTTTTAGTAAATTTTTTATTAAAAATGCCCCCTAATTTATGATACTAAAAGAGCTGTAAATTTATATAGTTTTCTATAGCTGGAGATACAAAATTTAGGCACTACAAGGGCTGTATATGCAAATTTTATTTTTTAAAAAAATGGTTAAAATTTAGGTGATTTTTGGGGTAAATTATGTGATATATTTATTTAAAGTGGTTAGTATAGGAAATTTTATAAAGAACTTATTTTGTTGATAATTAAAATGAGTAATGATAATTTAGAACAAAGGACTGATAATATTTTAAAATTAATTAGAAATGGAAATATTTTGAGCAATGTAATTAAAATTGCTCTTGATGAACATTCTATTTCAGAAGTTAGAGATTCTTTAATAGTTGGTTTTTTATTTAGATATTTTCAGATAGTAAATAAAAATCCTAGAATGGCAAATGAATATTTTAAGATTGCAAAGAACTTATCAAATGGTAAAGAGATTATGTATGGTCCTATAATAATACCAAAATAACAAAATTTATAAGTTAATTTTATTAAAAGATAGTAAATGAAAAAGATAATTTTAGATACTAATTTTTTATTAACTGCTATTAAATTTAAGATTGATATTTTTTCACAATTACAAGAATATGATATTTATATTTTAGATAAAACCTTAAAAGAATTAGAGAATAAAAAAAATGAAAAACTAGCTAAAGAATTAATTGAAAAACACAATATTAAGATTATAAAAACTAGTAATGATAAGTATGTTGATGACTTATTACTTGAGTATAAAGACTTTATAATAGCAACTCAAGATAAAGAGCTAAAGGAAAAACTTAAAAAGGCTAAAATTTCAACAATTAGTTTAAGACAAAAAAAATATCTTATTGAAAATGTTTTATGAATTAGAATTAAGAAGTCATATAAGAGTACCGCCTAATTTATTTACTGATGAAATAAAGCAGGTTATATTAAAACGATTAAATGAAGACTTTGAAAATTATATTAGTAAAGATTTAGGTATTATAATAGGTGTTACTGATGTTGTTAAAATAGGAGATGGCATAATAATACCAGGAGATGGAGCTGCTTATTATGATACAATTTATAAAATTTTAACTTATAAGCCAGAATTACAAGAAGTTTTGTTAGGCAGAATAACTGATATAACTGATTTTGGGGCTTTTATTGATATTGGTGCTATAGACGGAATGATACATGTTTCACAAACAATGGATGATTTTGTTAGTTTTTCAAAATCCAATGTGTTAACAGGAAAAGAAAGTAAAAGAGTTTTAAAAGTTGGGGATACTTGCAGAGCAAGAATAATTGCTATAAGCTATAAAGATATTAACAATCCAAAAATAGGTTTAACAATGAGACAGCCATTTTTAGGAGCTGAACATTGGGTTGAGCAAATATTAAAAAAGAAAAAGGTTGAAAAATGAGAAAAGTTTGTAAAAAATGTAAAAGATTTATTGAAGGTTCTACTTGTCCTATATGTAAAGGTAACCAATTTGCTGATACATGGAAAGGAAGAATTTTTGTTATTGATGTAGAAAATTCAGAAATTGCTAAAAAAATGGATATAAAAGAAAAGGGAGAATATGCAATTAAAATAAGATGAAAATTGTTAATGAAAAAGATGATAAATTGTTTTCTAGAAAAGAAGCTTTACTAGAATTAGAGTTTAGTGGAAAAACTCCAAGTAAAGATGAAGTAAAAAATGTTGTATCTGATTTTTTGAAGGTTAATAAAGATTTATTAATTATTAAAAATATAAAACAAAGATATGGAGCTAATATAGTTAATATTTTAGCTTATACTTATAAAGATTTAAATAGTTTAAATAAATTTGAAAAAATTAATAAAAAAGTTAAAAAAGAGCAACCTAAAAAACAAGAAGTAAAAAAATAAAATGGCAAAGAAAAAAGTAAAAAATAAAATACCAAGTAAAAAATATAAACATTATAAAATTTCAGGTGATAAAATAGAGAGAAAATTAACATGCCCAAGATGTGGAGCTGGTATATTTTTAGCTCAACATAAAGATAGATTATACTGTGGACAATGCCATTATGTAGAAATGAAAAAAGGGTGATAAAATTACTGAGAATAAAAAACCTCAACATTTAAGATCAGAGGAAGATATTAAAAAGATAGGTGATATTTGTTCAAGTTTGTTTAATTCTGATAGAATGAATGCGTTAAGAAAAAGGAAATAATTATCTAAAATAAACACCTGTAAATAGTGATATCAAAGATAAAATTGCTTGCATAGAACTAACTGGAAAAAATACCATCAAAGGCAAGAAGAATAATAATTGTAATAAATACCTCTTTTTCATTATATATTGATAATATTTTAGGATATATAAATCTTTCTTAGATAATTTTAGAATTCGTGAAGAAGTGGTCCTTTAAGGTATTCTCTAAATTTTTTAATAGCTTCTAAATTTCTTAGAGCCTCTTCAAGAGATTTTACATGTCCTTCAATTGTTGAATGGTAAATCATAGTATATTTTTGTGTTTCTCTCCCAGATACTAAATCTGGAATTTCTCCAAAATTTTTATATTTTTGTAATTCTTTTGTTAAATCTTCTTCCTTGGGCTCGTACCATTTTAAAAAATCATGATTACTTAATTCTACTAATGATAAAACATCAGAACGAATTGGGTTTTTGTCTTTTCCAGAAATGCCATTTATTGCTGGATATTCTTTAGTCCATTCTGGATGTTTTTTGTTCATTTTTTAGAATTTATATTAAACCCTGGGAAGAAACCCGAAGGCTTCTTCCTGGGAAAAAGAGGTGATATAACATTATAGTGCTTAACTTATTTATAAAGTTTTCTGTTTGACACCATTTTATAATGGTTACAAATGATTATTATTATGGTATTATAGTTTATAGTATGCAAGATAAAATTTATGAAATGCTTATTCAGAAAGATGAACTAACATGGCAATCTATAATATATGATTTAATAAAAAGTGAACAAATGGATCCATGGGATATTGATATTAGTTTATTGTCTAAAAAATATTTAGAAACCATAAAAGTATTAAAAGAACATAATTTTTTTATTTCTGGTAAAATGATTTTGGCTAGTGCTATTTTACTAAAATTAAAATCTATTAAATTATTAAATGAACATATAGCAGAATTTGATAGTTATTTGTTTCAAAGTGAGGAAAGTTTATTGGATTATGAAGATCAACAAGTAACTAATGAACAGCAAGAAATAATACCAGGATTATTGATTAAAACACCTCAGGCTAGAAAAAGAAAAGTTAATTTAGATGATTTAATGAATGCTCTAAAAAAAGCATTAAATGTTGAAAATAGAAGAGTTATTAGAAGAAGTTATGAAAAAGCAATACAAGAAGCTAAGATTCCAGAAAAAAAATATGATATAAGTTTACTAATAAAAGATGTTTATAATAAAATAGTTAATTTATTTGCTAATAGAAAAACATTGACTTTTAATGAATTAGTGAATAGTGATAGAAAAGAAGATAAAATTTTAACATTTGTTCCATTATTACATTTAAGTAATTTAAATAAAGTTGATTTAAACCAAGAAGAACATTTTGGTGATATTTATATTGATTTAATAAAAGGAGGTAAAAATGAAAGTTATTGAAAAAATTGATGTTTTTAGTTTAGCTTATATGTTAGCTTTAATTGGAATAGTTTTAGGATTTATTTTCGGGATTTTTATGGCTGCATTTAGTTCAATGATGACAGGAATGTTTGGTCAAATGGCTATGGGTTTAAGTATGGGTGTAGCAACGATTATAATATTGCCATTATATTATGGATTTTTAGGATTTATAATGGGATTATTAGTTGGTACTATTTACAATGTAGTAGCTGGATGGATTGGTGGAATTAAAATAGAAATTAAATAATTTTATTTTTTTAATGTTGATTGATTTATCATATTTCCATCATCGTCTAACTCATATACTTTGTCTTTTACCTTTATAACATAAGATGTGTTTGGACTGCTAGGATTTGCATTTTCTTTTATTTTTTCATATAATTTTTGTGTTTCTGAATTAAATTTTTTAGGAATATAGTAAGCACCTAGATGGTGTGGACTCTCTGATGGTTGTAGCATTACACCAATACGACTAACTTTAACTTCTAAGTCTTCTCTAGCTTCAATATTTATAATATCGCCTTGGTTTAATTTGATTTTCATTTTGACCTTAATTTTAATAAGCCAAAAGTAGTAGCTTGTTTTTCTAGTTCATTAACAAAGTAATTGTGATGTCTTAATATCATATCAATTATTTTTTTTATGTGAAGATAATCATTATCTAATTTAAAATCTACTTCTGCTTTATTTTTCATTGATAATTCTAAAACAAGAGCAAAAGAGCGGAGTATTTGAGTTTCTGTATAAGCATATGATGTAAAAATTCCTGAATGAGAATCATTAGGATATTGAGTCATATGAGTAACTTCATATTTTGGAGGATATTTGTTTTTTTCTCCAAAATGTTTATGATTATCTGGATCAAATTCTCGTATTGTTATTATTTCTAATGGTTCTTTAGTTTCCATTTTAATCTATTTTATTTGTATTTTATGTTTAAAATAATCAATTTTTTCAACAAAATAATTATGATTTTCAATTATTCTATTAACAGCCAAGTATAACGAAGTTTGAGTTTTTAATAAATAATTTAATTCTACTTTTCTTTCCCTTGAGTAGCTTAATTCATCTGCTAGAAATTTTAATAATTTTTCTTTTTCTGATGTATGGACATATTTTATAAATGGTTTATAAATTTTACCCTCTTTATTTTCTATTGAACAAGAAATTTGAATCATTGGTAGTTTTAAAGTGCCTAATTCTCTCTTTGCAAATTCTTCTATTATAATATGTAATAGTTCTGATCCCATAAAATTTTAAGAATTTATTAGATTTAAATAGTATATTATGGTTGAAAGTATAGTTTATATAAATTATTTTAAAGTTTTAATTAATTGTTGTAGTGTTAGTAATTTTTCTTTTCCTGTTTTCATATCTTTTAATTTTAATTTTTTCTTTTTTAGTTCTTCTTTGCCAATAAAGATTACATATGGTATATTATATGAGTTAGCATAATCTAGTGCTTTTGATAATTTACCAAATAAGATATTACAAGGAATATTGATTTTTCTTAATTCATTAGAAATTTCAATTGCTTTTTTATCTTGATCTAAAGATATAATTAAAACTTTTTTACTAGATGTTTTAATATTTGCTAGTATTGATAATCTTTCTATACTAGCACTAAGGCCAGTTGCTTGTATTCCATTTACTAAGTAACTACCACCAGCACAAATTGTTTCTTTTATTTTTTTGGTTTTTATTTCAAATACTGAACTATTATAATAAGATAAACCTCTTGCAAGAAATGGTGAAAATTTAACTTGTAGTTTATAATTAGAACATTGTTTTTTTAATGCTTTGATTTCTTGATAAGATGAATATTTTTCAAAGTAACTTTCTGGTTTTTTAAAAATCTCTAGAGCTTTTTCTGCGTTGTATTTTTTTAGGTTTTCTTTAACTTCGGATTCTGATAATTTATCGAGTTTATCTATTTCTCTTATAACTTGTTGTTTATATTCAGAATTTATTTTTAATTCTTGTAGTATTTCATTTAATAATTTTCTATTGTTTATAAAAATTTCAAATTGTATATTTAATTGTTTTAATATATCTGAAAAAACTTTTAGAATTTCTGCTTCATCTTTTATATTAGAACCAATAATATCTGCATCACACTGAGTTATTTGTCTTAATCTATTTAAAGAAACTGGTTCATCTCTAAAGACAGAACCTATTTGATATACTCTTAATGGTAATTTTTTGTTTTGAGCTATTCTTTTTAGTTGGAATGTAAATTCATATCTTAAAGCTAATTTTCTTTTTCCTTTATCTTCTAGTTTATATCTATCTGAAACTGCTTCATCTTGTTCATTATTACCTATTACAAATTCTTCATATTCTATTATAGGAGATTCTATTGGATTAAAGTTGTATAATTGGAAAGTTCTTTCTATTATAGACTTGATTCTAGCTCTTTTTTGAGCTTGTTCTCCTGTATAATCTCTAAATCCTTTTACGGTTTCCATTTTTGTATAAGGGCGGTATGGGAGATTTCCGTGTTGTTATATCGGACTCCCGACACAGGCTTTCTATCGTTTTAGCGACCACAGGCCCGTATTATAGCCACTTAACTAATACCGCCATAGAATAAAATTTAATTATATAATTTATAAAGGTTTTTGTTAGAAATACGAGCATTTAAAACCTCAAAAATCTTAATTTTTTTAAGAGGAAACAAAAATTAGAAAAAAAAGAAAAGATAGAATATTAATATATCATAACCAAAAAATGCTATTTGAAGTGTTGGAAAAGAATAAAGACATTAATTTTGATACAAATTTTCAAATTACTACATATAGTCAAAATGGAATGTTATAAAGAAAAATCAAAGATAGATAATTATATTTGTAATAAAGTAATTCTATATAATTAGATTTATTTTTTAGAAAGTTTTAAATTCTTAGATTTCTTGTTTCTTATAGAGAAGAAATGAAAAAAAGTGCTACTCTTTTGATTGCGTTTGTCTTGTTAATAATTCCTTATGTTTATAGTTTAGAATGCCAATATAAAGATACTGAAACTTATATAGAAAATGAAGAAGTTTTCTATTATAATGGGCAAAGGATTGGAAGCAATCTTAATTTGAGTGATTTGGTTAAGGTACAAATAGATGGTTCTACAATTAAAGTAACCAATAATTTAGAAGTTCCTATTACCTTAAATGTTAAATATCAAAGATTAGCTGGTGGATCTTGTGTAAATGAACAAAGAAGTGCTATGATAACAGTTAATCCACTTGATTTTGGTACAATAGAAGATTCTTGTTCATTATCTTTAATTAAATATAGTTTTGCAGAACCAAATGTTATATTTTCAAGAGTAAAAACTGTTGAAAAAAAAAGAGAGGTTTGTAAACAATGTGCTGGTAAACAATGTTTAGATGATGGAGAAAAATGTTCTATAGATGATGAATGTGGTTCAAGTATTTGTAATATTGCTGGTTATTGTGGTAATAGTAAAACAGTTCCTTGTCAAGATGGATTAATGAATTGTAATAATAAATCCTGTTTAAAACCTTCTACTAAAACAGGAGGAGAAGCATATAATTGCATTTGGGAATGTAAATCTAATAAAGGTGAAAATGGTATATGTAAATGGAGGACTATAGACCTTGTTATGATAATATCTTTATTAACATGTGTTATAGGTGTTGCTTCTTTTTTTATTGTAAAATTAATTAGAAGAGGACCAATAATAAAAGGAGCAAAAAAAGATGCAGAAGAAATTATTAATAACGCACAAAAAGAAGCACAAAATATTATCAATAAGGCACAAATAGCATTAAAAAATATAAATGATGAATTAAAAACAAAATTAGAAGAAAAAGAAAAATTAAAAACAGAAATGGTTTCATTGAAAGGTCAAAAAGAAGAAGCTGATAAAATAAGAAAGGAATTAAATAAAACAAATGAAGAGATAAATATCCTTAAAGAAAAAAAACAAAGTGAAATCAAAGAAATATTAGAATCATATGAGATAAGATATGGTCATAAATTTAAATTAGAGAATGGTCGGATTAAATTTGTTAAAAGTTGGTTAGACCCAAATAAAGAAGGAGAATTTTTCCATATATGGTGGTTTAAACAATATCATGGAAAAATAAAATCAGGTTATGATATTCACCATAAAGATTTTGACCCATTAAATAATGATATAGATAATTTAGAAGAAATGGAGCATAATAAACATATGGAATTGCATAAACATAGACATGATTGATTACACTTATTTTTTCCTAAACTTTAACATTTACTCCGCGGCTTATTTGTTCATAATATAATATTTTATGATGGCTTTTACAAATTTATGTTTACATATATAAATAATAAATATTAATTACATTAAAAACTTTTTGAATCACTTATTAAAAGATATTTTCCTGCATAAGTAACAGGTTCGCGATTTGGATTAAGAAGCCAAGATATATTTTTTAGATATTTTTGTTCTTCATATTCTTTATCTAATATACCATAATGATCTAAAAATTTATTTAATTTAGATGATATTCTTATACATCCTTTTGAATCAACTTTACCTAATCTTTTTTCCCCAAAAAATGGATCAGTAGCATGCATTAAAAGTCTAATATCTCTATTTTCATTATTATAATCTGTTTTCTGCCAACCAAAATCCCAAACTCTACTATCTTTAGCACCTAAACCCATCCAACCTTCATCATTTTTTGTGCCTAAAGCTCTATAACTAAAATTTTTGATAGTATTTTCATAAATACCAATTGGAGTTATAAAATGACCTCTTCGTTTTGGATTACCTGTTGAAATTTTATCAATACCTATGAGTGTTACATTCTTATCTAAATAATCAAAAAAATAAACAAAACCAAGTTGTTTATCAGGATTTCTATCAATATAAAAAAAATATTGAGAATTATTTGTTTTATTCAAAATCATATTAGTTGCATTTTTTAAAACTAAATCTAAATAATTTTTATCTAAAATATTGTTTCCATTAATATTTTTTTTAAACTCATCTTGTAGTTTTTTTACTTCATCTAAAGATTTTTCAATTTTATTTTCTAAACCACTAGCTATATTTAAAAAACCTTCACTTAAAACTAATCCAGTTCCTAAAGCTATACTTTTTAAAAAATTTCTTTTGGTTATCATCTTTATATTTTATGGGATAAATCTTATACCATCTTCCTTAAAACTAAATCACCACTTTTATCAATTTCTACTTTTATTATATTTGGGTTTATTTCCCAAATAAATATCTAGCAACTTGAGTTAAAGTAGATTCTTTTTTTTCTTCAAATTTATAAGGATGATTAATCAAATAAGCTGCTAATTTTTTATATTCTATACTAGCTTGAGAATCTGGATGAGAATGTATTAAAGGCTGTTTTAAATGTATAGATTCTTTAACTAAATCATCTTCAGGAATAACAGAAATAACTTTATTTTCCAAAATCATTTCAATGTTATTAATAGATAATTTAGAATTTTTATCATATCTAGTTACAACAACACCAAGAATAGGTTTATTTAATTTTTTACATAATTGAATTGTTTTTAGAGCATCTGTTATAGAAGGAATATCAGGAGTTGTAACAATTAAAACTTCAGAAGCAGCTTGTATAGCTGAACTTGATTCATTAATACCAGCACTTGTATCAAGTAAAATAATATCTGATTTAACATCCTTTAAAAAATGAGATAAATATCTTAAATCAACATTAGAATTTTTCATTGATAAAGAACTTGGAATTATTTTAGTTCCATTTTTATGAACATAAGTTGCTGCTGTTATATGATGTTTTCCTTGTAAAACATGATTCAATGTTATAGGAAGATTATAAGCACCTAAATGTACTGCTACATTTGGTGTTGAAATATTAGTATCAACTATTGTTGTATCTTTATTAAAAGAGTTCAGAGCAAAACCTAGATTAATAGCACTAACTGTTTTACCAACACCTCCTTTTGCACTTGCAATAGCGATTGTTCTCATCTTGTAATTTCATCTATTATTTCTATAAACTCATGGGTTTTATCATAATATTTTTTTAAAGTATCAATATTAATTTCTAAAGGCATTCCTTTTCTGTCGAATGCAATCAAAGCAACATTTTTTCTGTATTCTTCTTTTTTCTTTAATTCTGCTTTGTCTATCTGTTTTAATAAAAAGTAAAATTCTATATAATACTTTGTTTCAGGTAATAAACCTTGTAGTAACTCAGCACGTAATTTAGTAATAGTAGGAACAACTTTTATTTTTTTCTTGTGTTTTAAATATTCTAAAACCTCTAAAATAGAATAATCAAAAGCTGAAATCAGTCTTTTAATAGTATTTTTTATAACTTCTGAAGTTCGAGTATACTTCAAAGTAACATAAATAAGATGATCAGCTCTTTTTAATTCCTCTTTTGCACTATCTTCTAAATCTTCCATTGGCATTCTCATACATTAAATTTAATTTGTTCAAAAAAACCTTGGTTCCAATTAAATGGTTTTTAACCTGAGGTAAATTTAAAATTTTTAATTTGTAATTAGGAGATGCAAGCACAAATCTATCTTTTCTTTGAAATTGCATTGAAGATTCTATCTTTGAATCCATTATTTGTTTAATTTGATCTATCAAATCCAAATCTTTCTGAGAAAAGTCATATTTTTTTGCAATATTATTCTTGAAAATTTCTAGATTTGTATTAAAATTATCAGATAAATTGTAAATTCTTTTGTATAACCACTCATAGTATAGTATAGCTTCCACCCCTTTCTTTAACGCTATGTACATATTGTCTATTATATTTACTATTAATCTTGTATCATTAACAACTGGATATGTAACGTAAGCTAAATGGTCTGCTGTTTCAAAAGCTTTATTTGCTTCTTTGACCAATTGCTTGAACTTTTCCATATTTTATATACTCTTATAACATTTAAGCTTTATGCTTTTAGTGATAAAATGGCTTGTGCAATATCACCATTATTTTTTTCAAGAGCTTTTATTGCTTTTTCTCTGGAGCAATTAGTTTGTTCTATTATTAGCTTAATATCATCTTCTGGATAAGATTCTTCAATATCACCTGAAACTTGAAAAGTTTCTTGACCCATCATGTTAACTTTAGCAACTTGAGGATTTTTAATAACTATATTTTTAGTTGGTGTTTTAATGATTACTTCAATAGCATCAATATTTTCTTGTTTTACACCAAGCTGCTTCATAGCTTGTTGTAGCTGTTTTTGATTAATTCCTGGAAACATTTTACTTTAGAACAACTTTTGCTTTAAGTAATAGTTCAAGTATTACTACAATAATAATTACAATAATTACAGCTATTGGACTAAATGTTATTTTACTCTTGTAATCATCAAAATAACGTACTAAACCTCCACTTGAAGAAGGCATTTGAATTTTGTCTTGTGCCATTATAATTAGTAATGCTATATTATATAAATAGTTTTTGTTTTATAAATCATCTATATCTAGAGTTAGAGGCTCTTCAGATGTTAAATCTTCTAATGATATATTTTTATAATAATCACTTAAATCTTGTTTTTTATATTGATTATAAAAATGAAGGCTTATTATACCTAAAAGTATTGATGTTGAAAATTGAATATCTGATACTACTTGAAGGCTTTTACTTAAATATTTAACAGTTTCAATTGAATATTGAGCTAATGAACTTTTTTCTATAGGGGTCTTTAGAGAATTTAAATAATTTATATAATTTTGTGCAATATTATGATCTACAATTTTATTTATTATTGCATTAACAGTATTAACTATAGTTCCAACTCCTGAAGATACAAATAAAATTTCATAAAGTGTTTTTTGTTTCATTTTTAAAAAATGTAGGAACTCATAAGCCACCTTTTGTTGGTTTTCCTTCAGGAAAAAACCATTCTAACATTCTACTAAGCGTTCTTTATGAACTTGCACTAATTAGGGCTCGCCGTTTCATCGTTCCCTTTTAAAATACTCAGCTTTTTATCTTGGTTTTTTTCACAAAAAACTGTCGAAGCATCATTGCTCTAAAAGGACGTGCCGTTTCTGAGCGGTTGCCTTCCATTTCTGGAACTCTTTTACAAGAGTAATCTTGTAATAGTGGGTGGACTTTCCTCACTTTCTTACCATTTAAGGTAAAGATAGCGATAGTTAGTTAAGTTCCTACAACAAAAAATTGTGCTTAAGTGATATATAAAGATTGTGTTTAGAAATTAGATTTATTTTATATGATTTTTTACATCCAGAATTTGGCAGTTCGATCCTGCATGGGTTATAAAATCCAAAAGATTATAAATATAAAAATTCGAATAATAAATATGGGATTTAAAAAACTACCTTACTCGCTAAAGGGAGGATTAATAACAGGAATTATTTTTTTAATAATCTATTTTATATTACCACAATTTTTATTTTTTATAACTCCATTTACTTCACTTTCAATACTTCATTTAGGGTTAATTTCTATTTTATCAAATGTAATTAGTATATCAGAATCGACATTAAATTTACTTCTAATATCTGCTTGGGTTGGTCTGTTTTTAGACTTTTTAATATGGATATTAATTGGAATATTTATTGGTTGGATAATCGGAAAAATAAAATCTAAAAAGAAATAAAAAGTGCTATCTCGAAAGGTTATCTTTTAGTTCAATTTGTTTACACCGAGGATTCAGGAGTTCGATCCTCTTATCGCCCATATTAAACAATTGGGCTAAATGCTCATGTAAACAAGTAGCTCGTTACAAAAGGTTACCTTTAGGATATATTTGTTTACACCGAGTATTCCGAGGTTCAACTCCTCGCAGGCCCATATTTTCAAAAGGAGAAAAAGTAAAATGGAGTATTTTTCAAAAAGAATGGGTATATGTTTATTTGTTATAGGAATTGCAATGTTTTTACTTAATTACTTTACCTCAACATGGTGGAATATGGATATTGATATTCTTGGTGTGATGATTGCTGTTCTTGGTTTAGTTATTGCAATAGCAAGTAATAAAATGAAAAAGTCAAAAAAATGGTTAACAAGAAAGAATGGAGTATGGTTGTGTGTGATTGGAGTAATAATAGAGATTATAATCGGAGTTCTAAATCTTTTAGGACTTAGTAGCAATGGTGGTGGCTTTGGTGCAATAGTATTTGTTTTAGGTATAATCCTTATAGCAGTGAGGTGGAAACATTAAAAATGAAAAAAGATTGGGCTAAAAGCTCAGTAAATAAATAGCTCGTTAAAAAAGGTTACCTTTTTGTTCTATTTGTTTACACCAAGTAATCATAAATAAGTATTGCTATTTAATCAACACGAACAAGTTCTATTGTATGAGGACATAAATGAGATTCTCTTAGATAAGGACTTTCTAATTTTTCTAAAAGAGAAACAATTTTTCCAGGTTTATCTCTATATTTTCTAGCTAAAGTTTCAAGAACTTGATCTGATTTGTTTCTTAAATTGCCTAATTTAAAATTAAGAGGACCATTTTCTACTATTATTTTTCCAATTTTTTCTTTATATTTATTTAATTCTTTAATAAGATAATCATCAGGAGATTCAACTGATTTAAGTTGAAGTAATAATACATCTATTTCTTTTTCAAAATATGGTTTTTCTGAATCAGTATGCTCTTTAAAAGGAAATTCAGTTGAAACATAAAATCTGTTAAAATAACTTTTTGCTACTTCAAAAGGAAATTCTAATTTTCCATTAACAAAAACAGCATATCTTGCATTATTTGGAGCGTTTTTAGAAGAAAACACTTCAACTGGAAAAAATTTTGTATTTTCAGGAATAGTTTCTAATGTAACATTATTTTTGACAGGATATAATTTTTTTATTAATCCTCCTTCAGTTTTAGAAATTCCACTGAGCATTGCGCGTAAAATAAGAGGTTCTCCTTTAAAATATTGTGGGGTATCTTTTTCAGATATTAACACATAAACTCTTGCTCCTAATGGAACTTGTTCTTTAGTTAAAATAATTGATGGTAACATATTTTAGTTTTAGCATAATATAAACTTTATAAATATTACTATTTCGTAATAGTAAATTATTTAAAGTAATTATGTCAATTTTTTATTATGGCAATTAAAATTTTAGGTGGATTAGCAGCTGAAAATTTTGTTAGTAATGAAACTAATGAAAAACAAATAGATATTCAAAGAACATTATTTAATGAAAGATTTACAAATGGGGTGCAATTAAGAGTTGATCATGATTATACAAATGGTCAACCATTAGAAGAACTTATTAAAAAAGTTAATTCTTTAGATATTCCTTATATAGTTCATGGTCCTGCAGAAAATTTAGGTGTAGATCTAGGTCAAACATGTGATCAAGCTAATAAATTTACTGAGTATAAATCAGAATATCCACATGCACGTTGGGATTTTTTTAATAAAGAAGCTATTGATAATGCTCATGAGATAGCTAAATTAAAAAATAGTTTAGACTCAAAAGTTATATTGCATATAGGATATGCTCCTTATGAATTTCCATATGATCCAGTAATGAAAGAATTACAATCTTCAGGTAATTTTGCTAAAGATGAAGAAACTATTAAAAAACATTTAAATATGATTAAAAAATTTCTAGAAAATTATATGGAAAATATTCCTATTAATATTGAAACAGTTCCATTTTTAAGATTAGATAGTTCCAAAAAACTTAGTGATATTTGTTATGGTTTTGGAAGTCTTCCTGAGCAAATGAAAGATTTATTAAAATATGCTAAAGGTGATGTTGTTATTGATTTTACACATAGTGAAGTAACGGCAAATCAAATGAAAGAGTGGCAATTCTTTTTTAAAAATCCAAGAAATTATGAAAAATTAATTAAAGAATTTTTAGAATTAAATGTTAGTAAATTTACACATTTTTCTGGACATACAAAAGGATTATGGGATGTTCATGATGGTTTTATAAAACCTGAAACTAAAGATGAATATGCACATGGAGTTGTTTTAAGTGCATTGCAAGAATTAAATAAAAGACATAATGATATTTATATTGCTCTAGAAATTAAATGGAATGATCTAGAAAATTCAAAAAGAGAAATTGATGCTTTTTATGAACAATATAAATTATAGAATTCTAAAAAGAAAAAAATGTACATAGGTAAAGTACTAACTTAAATTGAACGTATTAGTAATCACAGGCTGAATATCTCGTTTCCTTGATACTTACACCCTGATCCTATCAACCTTCTGTTTTGGAAGAGTTCTACATCTCTTTTCGAGGAGGGTTTCGTGCTTAGATGCTTTCAGCACTTATCCCTTAATGCGTAGCTGCTCGGCCTGCCTTGTCAGACAACCGATAAACCAGAGGCATCGAATGCCAGTTCCTCTCGTACTATGGCATCCTTCCCCTCAGATGCAAACATCTCTAGTAGATATCATACAAACTGTCTCACGACGTTCTTAACCCAGCTCACGAACCGTTTTAATGGGTGAACACCCCCACCCTTGGCTGCTTCTGCACAGCCAGGATACGGTGAACCGACATCGAAGTAGCAAGCAGCGCCGTCGATTTGAGCTCTTAGGCGCTACAACCCAATTATCCCCGAGATAGCTTTTCTGTCATACCTAGCCCCCATCAAGGAGGACATAGGGGTTCGCTAGACCAGACTTTCGTCTCTGAATTTCTTACTTGTGAAAATTCAGTCAGGCTGACTTTTGCTCTTGCACTCATCTCCTGATTTCTAAACAGGATGAGTCAACCTTTGGGCCCTACTGATACATTTTCAGCAGGGTGCCGCCCCAGCCAAACTGCCCGCCTATAGCTGTCCTTTTTTCAAAGTAAGCAACGTAAATTTCAAAGGGTGGTGTCTCATTTATGTCTACACTTAAACTAGCGTTTAAGCTTTAGCAACTACCACCTACACTGCACATCAAAACTTGCGCTACAACCACAAGTTGCAGTAAAGTTCTACGGGGTCTTCGCTTCCCACTAGAGATCACTGGCCTTTACACCAGTAGAGTGTGTTCGGGGGATTCCAACCGGGGACAGTGAAGATCTCGTTACGCCTTTCATGCGGGCCGTCAATCAAACGGCAAGGCATTTCGCTCACATCTGTTACTTTTATAACCTTAATAATAAGGCGAGTATACATTTCTGTATACTTCCAATAATCGCTTATTGGGTCGGACTATATCTTACTCACTTGAGTTCTGGCGTATAGTCTCTGAGGATTCTAGCATTCTTGATTTTCGATTCATTTGTGAAGAAAGTTTTGCAATTTTTTGTAATCCTTCTTTTGTTAGATGTTTTTTCTTATTCATTAGTTGAATAATTTCAGAAAACAATTCAAAATTTTTTTGTTTTGAAGTTTTTAGAGGATATTTCTTGAAAAATTTTACAATTTTATTCAAGTTTTTAATACCTCGAACTCTGAATTCTTTTCTATCATCATGATTTCTTGTAACTTTACCAAATCCAAAATATCTTTGAATTTTATAAAGTATTTTTTCATCACGTTGATGTTGAACAACTCTAAACTCAGGAAGAACTTGACAATGCAAAGTCATTTTCTGTAATTTATTTATTGATACATGAAAACAACCTTCTCCATCTACGAAACCGACTATCCATTTTGAATCTAGTCTTTCCTGCTGGTTGTCTGCACTCATAACATTTTCACTGTTTTATTGCTTAAATATATTATGCGTATATTTGGCAAGTGCAACAGTAGTTTGAGATTCTCAGATATTCCAGCATATAGCCAGATTTTGTTAAGGCAACTTGTTCACCTTAAGAGAATTATAGTTATTCCCGCCGTTTACCAGTCCTTTGCTTCCTTGAAAAGAAGTTTCAGATACTAGCACTGGGCAGACGTCACATCCCATACACACCATTACTGGCTAGCGAGATGTTATGTTTTTATTAAACAGTCGGACCTTCTTAGTTATTGCACCCTGTAATTGCATTTATGCAACACGATCGCAGGGACCCCTTATACCGAAGACACGGGGCTAATTTGCCGAATTCCCTCGATTGGATTAACTCCCTCATACCTTAGGCTTCTCACCTAGGGGCACCAGTGTTGGTTCTGGGTATAGATATTTAAGATTCATTCTAATTCCATTTTTATGAACTCCAGGTATTGATCAAACAAGCAAAACTTGCTATTCCTAAACTTAATCAAATTCTCATCATTAAGATACTCCTTTGATTTAACTTAGTTAAATTCCACGACGATGAAACTTGATCTAACCGGAAATGTCTGAAATTAGACTTTCGTTGCCGAGTACTTAAATAGTAAAGGAATATTAACCTTTTTCCCTTTCCCATTAACCATGTTATGGTATTGGTTAGGACTAACTAACTCTTAGCTGACGAACATTGCTAAGAAACCCTTGCCCTTTCGGTAATACGGATTCTCACCGTATATAGATCCTACTACTACCAGGATTCTCATTTCTATTAGGTCTATTACTTCTTACGAAATAATTTCTGTCCTAACAGAACGCCTGCCTACCACTGATCAAATTAATGATCGTTTATAGTATCGGTAACTAATTTAGCCCCGTCCATTTTCAGGGCATATACTCTTGACAGGTGAGCTATTACGCTTTCTTTAAAGGATGGCTGCTTCTGAGCCTACCTCCCCGCTGTCTTTGAGTATACACACCTTTCACCCTTTAACACTTAATCAGTATTTTGGGACCTTAACTATAATTGGGGTTGTTCCCCTATAGAAGCACAGGTTTACCCCAGTGCCTCCGTTTCCTAAGTTCTAAGATGCTAACACATTTGGAGTTGAACAAGAGAATGAGAACTTTCGCTCCCTAATTCTCAGATCCGTAGCTCTACCATTTTAGCTATCTCCCTTAAGACTAGACTGCGGCCTATTTCGGCAGGAACCAGCTATAACTGTGTTCGATTGGCTTTTCACCCCTAGCCCAAAGTTACACAAGTACATGCATGTAACACTGCTTCGGACCTCCACAAAGGATTAACTTTGCTTCATCCTACCCTGGGCTAGATCACACAGTTTCGGGTAGCACTCAAGTGACTATAGGCACTTTCATACCTTGCTCCTCGTAAACTGCGAGCAATTAGTTTCCTTACGAGTTCAATTTTAAAATTTTACTCTCGCCACTCAAATGCACTCCCTGGCCCGTTATTCGAAACGTACGATACAACTCCGAAGAGCCGTATCTCACTATATCCACTAGGTTTCAGGTTCTTTTAACTCCCTATTAAGGGTTCTTTTCAACTTTCTATCACTATACATATTTCGCTATTGGACTCAAGATATATTTAAGGTTAGAAGTTGATGCCTCCTAGATTTTGACCTAATATCCAATAAATCATACTCAAGAAATTGTTCATATCCTTCTAAAATTATTCTACGGGACTATCACCCTGTATCGTGTTACTTTCCAGAAAACTTTGAATCTTTTAGTTAGGACACTAACGAACAATTCTTACAACACCACATCTCTGTTTTATTTCTAAACAGATTCAGTTTGCCTTTTGCTGTTTTCTCTCGCTGATAACTAACAGCATCTTTATTAATTTCTTTTCCTGCAGGTACTGAGACGTTTCACTTCCCTGCGTTATCTATCCTTTCGGATCTAATGTGAAGTCACATTCAGGAATCTTTGGTTCAAAGGCTGCATGCGCCTCGCCAAAGCATATCGTAGCTTGCCACGCCCTTCATCATTAACTTGAGCCAAGTCATCCACCTAATGGAGTAGAGGAAGTACTTTACCTATGCACAATTATCATAAAATGATAATGATAATTCTTCGCCCAAAACGATTTTGTTATTGAGCTGCAATTTTATTTTTTGATTTACAAATTTTTTTTATTTTTTAAATATTTAAAGGCATGGACCCGTCGGGGCTCGAACCCGAGGCCTCCGCCTTTCTTTATTATAAATATGCAAGGGCGATGCTCTACCACTGAGCTACGGGCCCATTATGATAGTATGAGTAGTAAAAGCATTTGATAAAAAATAAATAAGGAGGTGATCCAGCCGCAGGTTCCCCTACGGCTACCTTGTGACGACTTAACCCACCTTACTGAACTTAGATTCGAAATAATCTAGAGACTAGTTCTCATCTAAACCCTGCTCGGTTGGTTTGACGGGCGGTGTGTGCAAGGCACATTGACGTATTCACCGTGCGTTGATGACACACGATTACTAGGGATTCCGTCGTCATGAAGTCGAGTTGCAGACTTCAATCTGAACTAAGATAAGGTTTAGAGGTTTGACTTCTCTTTTCAGAGTTGTATCCCATTGTCCTTACCATTGTTGCGCGCGTGTAGCCCAGAAAATTCGAGCCATACAGACCTAACGTTGCCTACACCTTCCTCCTTGTTACCAAGGCAGTCCTTATAGTGTGCTCAATTCTAAAAATAGTTGTTAGCAACTATAAGTATAGGTCTTGCTCGTTGCACGACTTAACGTGACACTTTACAGCACGAGCTGGCGTCGGCCATGCAGCATCTCTCGGCTTGTTAGGTAAAACCTTCAATCTGACCTTCATTCTGCCGTCGTTTCTGGTGAGATTCTCTGTGTATTGTTAGATTAAACCGCACGCCGCACCCCTTGTAGTGCGCCCCCGCCAATTCCTTAAAGTTTCAGTCTTGCGGCCGTACTTCCCAGGCGGCGAACTTAACGTCTTCACTACGGCACTGCATATTCACTGAGAACATGCAACACATAGTTCGCAGAGTTTACAGCTGAGACTACTCGGGTATCTAATCCGGATCGCTCCCTCAGCTTTCGTCCCTTACCGTCGGACCCATTCTAGTTAGATGTCTTCACCATTGGTAGTCTACTAAGGATTATCGTATTTTACCACTCCCCAAAGCATACTTCTAACCCCTCCTGGTCCCTAAAATGATAGTTTCTCTTGCACGCTGTTGAGTTAAGCCCAACAATTTCACAGGAGACTTATCAAATCGGCTACGGACCCTTTAGGCCCAATAAACGTGGTTACCACTTGTGGCGCCGGTGTTACCGCGGCGGCTGGCACCGGTCTTGCCCACCACTTATTCGTCAAGCTTTTTACACTTAACAAAAGCCCACTAAAAGTGAGCACTTTGGGTTCCCTTATCACGCTTTCGCGCATTGTAAAGTTTTCGCACCTGCTGCACCCCTTAGGGCTAGGACCCTTGTCTCAGTGTCCTTCTCGAGGCTATTGCTCTCACAACCCCTACTGATCTTTGGTTTGGTGAGCTTGTAATTCTTTCCAAGGTTTCTTTTTAAGAAAGCTTCTTTACCTCACCAACAGCCTAATCAGCCGCCGACTCATCTTATGGCATTGCTTTTCAAGGAAAACACATTCCAGTAGTAATCCTCTATCCAGGTTTAGTCTCACTTTCGCGAGATTATCCTGAACCATAAGTTAGATTATCGACGTGTTACTGAGCCTTACGCCAGTCTCTCCGAAGAGAGCCTAAGACTTGCATGGTTAAATCGAACCCAAATAGCAGCAACCTCCCGCAGGATCAACGGGAATTAAATTGCAAGACTATTGTATAAATTAACGGGATTCTATCAAATTTTGCTCTTACTCATACTTTTTTAAATAAAAGTACTCATGACAAATATGTTTTTCATAAGTTCTAAACATATTTTATAAAAAAAGTTAATATAACTAGAAAAGATAGGTCATTGAGTTAATTATCTTTTCTCATTTTAATCACGTTTCTAATGATAGGTTAATATTGCAATATGTTATTTATAAGCTTTACTGTTTTTAGAATTTGATAAATTATTTTGAATATTTTTCTTTATTGATCATCAGATATTTTTTGTTTAACTGTTGAACTATATACTCTGCTGCTGACCAAACTTCAGTAACTTTTAATTCTTCAACATCTTGAAGTTCACCAAATAAAATAGTTGCTATTTCAGTCCTTAAATCAGTTGAACCAATATCATTACTCTTCATATCACCAAATCTTTTAATAACATCTACTAAGGTTAATTCATTAAGAATTTTATCTTTTTGTTTTTCTTTAGTTATTTTGGACATTATCTTATTTAAAATTTTAAAGTTTATATATTTTATTATGTTTAATACTATAATAAGATTTATTAAGTTTAAGTTATTGTAATTTATTATGAAAGATAAAATTATTGCTATTGATTTTTCAGGGACATTAATCAAGCCTTTTGTAGCTGAACAAGCTAATCTGAAAAGATATGAAATATTAGGGATACCCAAACCTTCTGAAAAACAGCATAAAAAACTACATGCAACTAAAGAACATTATAATATAATAAGAGAATATATTTCTGAAAGATTTGGAATAAAAGATGATATGAAGATAGGTTATATTCAAAATTATAGTGATGAGATTATATTGTCTGGAGGTGATATTAAAACAATAATCATGACTGATTTGTTTAGAAATGGTATGTATTTAGTTGCTAACAAATATGGTAATAAAATTTATGCTGATGAAATTTTAGATTTTTTAAAAGTTATTCAGAAAAGAGGATATAAATTAGCAATTGTTTCTGGGATAAGAAAAGATATTATTACAGGAGTTTTAGCTATTACAAAATGTCCTATAAGATTTGATTATATATATGGACAAGATCCTGTGTTAAGTAGGGATGATAATGAATTTTTAAATGAAGAATTATCAAAAAAAGGAAAAATAGAATACATAATTGGAGATAAATTAAGCGATTTAAAACCTACCAAAAACCTCAAGGCTAAACCAATATTTGTAAAGTGGGGTCATTCAACTGGTGGAGAAGAAGAATTTGTAAAAAATTTTAATGGGTACTCTATTGATAATGCAAAGAGCTTAGAAAATATAATAAATTAAATTCTAGAAAATTTTTCAATAAGTTCTTTATTTCTAACTTCTGGATGAAATAAAATTCCATATATCTCTTTTTCTTTATGTTTTACTGCTTGACTAATTTTTTCTCCACAATAAATCTCAAAACTATTTAACCTATTAAAGTCAATATAATAATTATGTAGATGATAAACTTCTTGTTTTTTAAGTAATCCTAAAAATTCTTTATTAAAATTTTCAAAATAGAATCCTATCTCGGTTTTTTTCTTAATTTTTCCTCCAAAAATTAATCCTATTATTTGCATTCCACCGCATATTCCTAGAATACGTTTTTCAAATTTTTTTATCCAATTAAAATATTTCAAATTTTTAATGAATTCATTATCATATAAACTTGTTCCACAAATAATTATTTTATTAGCTTTATTTAAATCATTATTATTTAGATCCTTATAATGCTTAATAAAATATTTTAATTTTTTAGATTTTAATATATCCTCAATTGGCTTAACGAATTCAAAATAATGAAGTTTCTCTTTGCAGATATTAATGATCAGTATCATTTTATGTAATTTCTTGAATCTTAAGTCTTCCTAAATTTTTACTTTCAATTATTTTTTTTGATTTAATGAGTTTTATTCTTTTTTTGAAAATAGGACTCCAAAGTACAAATGATTCATATTCTCCACCTTCTCCTGATAAACTAATTTTATATTTTTTCTTTAAGTTTTTTAAATCTTCAATTGTTCTGTTATCAATCTTTCTACCTAACCAAGATTCATCAAAACCTTCTGCAGCAATTCCAGTTATAATAACTTCAAATTTGTTTTTAATTAGCTCTTCTAATAGTTCGATTTGATTTTTCTGCCATAATGGATTAAAACATTCTATTTTAAACTTATTACATATTTTTTGAATCCTAGTAGATTGATAAACTGATTCAACAGCACCTGTAACAATACCTTTTATTTTGTATTTTTTTATTGCTTGTTTAATTGCACTTTCTAAATCTTTAAGCTCAGATTCTTTTTTGCCTTTTGTTTTTTGTATGATAATAGGAAGATGCATTACTTTTGCTTGTTCTTTAGTTAAATCTATAGAAGGCGTATGAAACATGTAACTTTCTTTATTCTTAGAGAAAATAGAAATTAAACAAGATATTTCATAGCCTTGCTTTTTAGCTATGTATGTTGCAAAAGTGCTGTCTTTACCACCAGAAAATAAAACTCCAACTTTCATAATTTTTAATCTTGATTATGTGTTTTTATTTTTATCTATTTAAAATTCCATTCTAGAAATCTTCATTTTATCATATAATTTCATGTAATCATTAGCATTTTTTAAACTTTTTAATTTTTTATAATTTTCAGTAAGGGTATTTATAAAAGTTAATATTTTTTCTTCATTTTTTTCTAGGTCTCTAACAGGCTGTGTGAATATATTTTGTAAAAAATCATCAGACTCTTCTTCTACTATAAATTTATCTTTTTTCTTCATATCAAGAATAATACTATTTGTTAAAGCAGCTGGGTTATTTAATGTTTTTAAGGAGTATTCTTTAATCACAAAATCTCTTTTATCATTTTTTTCAAAATCTATTCTTATTTTTACATAACTATCTCTAGGTTTAAAATCTTCGACACCTATTCTTTTGATTTTATATATAGCTTTCATGGTATTTTTTTAGATAATTTGTTTAATTCAGCAATAACCTTCTCAGGAGTATAAGATTTTAACTTATTTATTAAGTTTTTGTCACTTAAATCTTTATAATTTAATGGTATTGCAATACCTGAAATATTTTTAGGATCTTTTACATATAGACTAAAAGGTACTCGACCCATTTTACCAGAAGGACTTTGAGAAGGATCTATATTAATAGTTTTACTAATTTTTTCATGACCAGCAATAACATTAACTTTAATTTGTTTTTTAATTTTCTCAACCCATCTTCCAGTAAAACTTTCTAATGGTTTATCTTTATTAAAATGTATATTTTTTTCATAAAAATCATGATTTACTTTTTTATTGAAAAATAAATAAACATGAAAAGAATTTCCTGTCCATAAAACAAATTCTTTATATTTAATTTTAAAATCTTTATCTTGCTTAATTATTTCTAATAATTTTTTAGCCACTTCTTGAGAATTTATAGCACTAATATCTTTTCTATCAATATCAAAATAAATTCTATCTAGATCTTTACCAGGACCTTCTTTATTTGTTGCATATAAAAATTCGATTAATTTTCGAGGAACAAAATATTCCCAAATTTTAATTTGCTCTTTTGTTAATTTATTTCGAGCATCAGCTAATTTTCTATATTTTTCTCTCATATCTAAAAATTTTTTGTTAGTACCATGAATAAATTCTTGTATATAAAGTGGTTCTTCTTTAGAACCACGTTTTAATAATGTTGGAAGACCATATGGTAAATAAATTTTAGTTGCAATTTCTTTATTTTTTAGAAATTTTTTTAATTTTGGTGCTATTTTGCTATAATAACAAATTACATCAATATAGCCATTAGGTTTTAGTATATTCATTACTAAATTATAGTATAATTTTATATAAAAAGCTTTTTATTTACTACTTATGATTTCTATAACATCATTGTTTTTTAGAATATGATCTTTTCCTATTATTTGCTTGGTTTTTAGATTTACAGCTCTAATAAAGTTATTGCCAATATCAGTATGAACTTTAAAAGCAAACTCTAAGGCGGTTATATTTTCAGGAACAAGAAAACAATCTGGTAAGATATTACCATCTTTATCAGTTAATTTATTAGTTGCAACAGGATAAACTGTTATATATTTTAATAAATCAAAAACAGTTTTATCTAAAATTTCTTGAACACCTGTACTAGAATATTTATCTAAAATATTTTTTTTAATAAAATCTAAAGCATTTTTTTGTTTTTCATTTATATTAGAAATAATTTCAAAATTATTATCAGAATATTTTATTAATTTATGTTTTGCAGCTTCTTTTAATGCTAGTTCTGATTCTGCAGAGCAATGTATTATTATGTAATCTTTAAATTTTTCTTTTAAGATTTTTAAATTTTTTTCACTGCCAGAAATATCAATTTTATTAGCTGCTATTATTAGAGGTTTAGATATTTTTCTTAATTGTGATGCGAATTTTTTTAATAAATCTTCATCCCAATTAGAATTATCATTAACATTTAAATTCCTCATAGCTTGTGTAACCATATTTTCAGTTATTTTTAATCCAGAAAATTTTTCAGCTATTTTTTTGTGCAATTCTTTTTTATCTACTCTAATTTCCTTAATTATTCTATTCCAATCTTTATTTAATATATTGAAAAACCACATATCAATTTCTTCTTCTAGAAATTTTATATCATTAGCAGGATCATAAGTTCCTTGTTCTATAGATTCACCTTTTTCATTAGAACTTCCAGAGATATCGATAACATGAATAAATGCATCAGCTTGTCTTAAATCATCTAGAAATTTATTACCAAGACCATAACCTTTATGTGCACCTGGAACAAGACCTGCAACATCTAGTAATTCAACAGGGACATATCTATTATTATTTATACAATAACCTTCTTTTGGATTGCATTTAACATTAAATTCTTTATCAACACAATTAATTTTTACATAACCTATTCCATGATTTGGCTTTATTGTTACAAATGGGCGATTAGCTATTTCAACTTCAGCTAATGTTAAGGCTTTAAAAAAAGTGCTTTTTCCTGTATTTGTTTTTCCTATAATTCCTATTAACATAGTAATTTAAAAATTAAGTAACTATAAAAAACTTTTTACCATAAGTTTTATATATAATTAAGTTAGATTTTTGATTAAGGGCCTGTAGCTCAGTCTGGTTAGAGCACTGAGTTTATTAAAAAACGTGCAAGTCTTATATGACATAACCAGGTACAATAACTTGGGCTAAGACAGCCAGAGATATTATCGGCTAAGGGTCCGCGGTTCAAATCCGCGCAGGCCCATTTTTATTATGGGTATATTATAACTATGAAAAAACGGACGGGTTTATAAAGGCTAATCTAATATTCATTTATTAGATAATACTTATTGTTTCTTTTTTCAAATTCACATGACTTTACATGAATTTTTTTGTTTTCACTAAATGTTTGATACTCATAATCTATATTATATTTGATAGTTCCATTATATGTCTTATTAGCTATTAATAAAAAATTGATTGTTGATGGTTGATTCTGACCTATAGTAAAGGGTGCTGAACAAGAAGTTTCATTGTATTTATAATAATCATAATAATCAGAATATGATGTGATACCTCTTGCACATTTAAAACCTTCGGTAGTTATTTTTAAATTATAAACTGTTAAAAGCCCATAATTCTCTAGGGTAATATATGTAAACATATCATCTTGAAATTCGTTTTCACATTTATATTCATAATTTACTACTCTGGGTTCTTTTTCATATTTCCATATTTTAAATTGAATTTCTGAAGAAGAAAGTGCATATAGAGAAATAACAAGTGAAGAAATAGCTACAAATAACATAATAATCTCTACTTTAGTCGGCCGTTTAATCCCCTTTAGTGAATAATTTATCTTTTCTAATTGTTGAGATATATTCTCTTTTTCCTCTTGAATTTTTGGCATACTTAACCTTTAAGATTCATTAATTTATATAAATATATGTCCAGTGAAAATATAGGTACTGGTGTATAAATCTTTATAAATTTTAAAAAGTGAAAATATCCTATGAAAATTCCAGAATCAAAAGAAGAAATAGAATTGCTTAGTTTATTTAGAACCGCTAAGACTTCAGACGAAATTAAATCAAAGTTTGGTAATTATAAAACATCAGAGATATTCGAAGAGTTTATGACAAAAGGCTACATTAAAAGGGATAAGGATAAGTTTGTCCTAAGCGAGTTAGGTAATAGAATGCTAGAAACCCTTATCAAAAATGATAAGAAAAATAAAATTAAAGAATTGACTAAAAATCCCCTTTTGGTAGCATTAGTAACTTTTTTACTTACAATATTAGTTGTTATCCCATTAACTGCTCATTTTACATATAAAAATACTATTGCTGGTATTGAATACCAAAAAACTATTACTTTATCTTTATTGGGAAAACAAGAATTAAATGTAAAACAAGGACAATATATCCAATTTAATGGTCTTACTATCTACAATCCAACAAGTACTAAAATAGCTTTAAAAGGAGTTTATATTTTAATAGATGATAATTGGCAACGATGGAATAATAAAGAATCAAATGATAAAAAGAATTCAGAGATTACTTTAAATGAAACATCATTTGATTATCCAGAACTTCAACAAAGTTATAAACCTTATATGGAATTAGAGCCTGGGGAAACAAGGTTGATTAATGGATTTTTTCCACTTACTTGCCCAAAAAACCAAGGAAGATATGTTTTAACTTTTTTTACAGATACAATGGATGGTAAGAGATATTTTGTTGATAGATCCCTGATAATAAATGTAAAATAGTTTATCATATGTCTTTTTATCTTATCAAATCCTTAATTATATCTTTATCTAATATTCTTTTCCTTACATCTTCACTAAGTGTAAAAGGTTTATTAGATTTTGCATCTTCAAATATAAGTATTATATCACCAAAATTATATAATATTCGTAGGTAATAAGTAAAATATGGTAAATTTCCTCGTAAATAAGCCATCTGTTGAATTGGCAGAATTTATAGGAATTATGCTCGGCGATGGTAATTTAAATCGTTATAATTATCAAATTAGAGTATGTGGTCATAATATAAATAGCAGACAATATTTTTTTAATTATATTATGCCTTTAGCAAATAAGTTATTTGATATTAAATTTAATGTATATGAAAGACCTAGATATCATCAAATTTATTTAGTTAAAAGTAATAAAAATCTATTTTATACTTTAATTAAATTTGGATTGGTTCCAGGTAACAAAAAATTAAATAATGTTACAATTCCAAAATGGATTTTTAGAGACAAAAAATATCTTAAGGCTTGTATAAGAGGTTTAGTGGATACTGATGGAACTGTGTGTCCTATAACTGGAAGAAATTATTCATATATATGGTTTAAAAGTGGTATTCCAAACTTAAGAAACTCTTTCTCAAAAGCAATGGAAATTTTAGGGTATAAAACTGCAAAATGGAGTGGAAATTTAACTCCACAAACTTATATTGGTAAAAAAGAGTTAATCAGAAAATATTATAAAGAGATAAAATTTAAAAACCCTTATCATATCAAAAGATTTATGATGCCCCTGTAGTGTAGATGTTAATCATCAACAGCACAATCCGGCCAATCACTCCGGCTTTATTCATTGAAGAAATAAATGTCTTTATGAAGGCCAATCGAGCCGGAAACACGGGTTCGAATCCCGTCGGGGGCATACGTATTCTTCAGGAATGCTCTGTATGGTTTAAACTTATAAATGAGTAAAGGAGCTGAATTGAAATGGCCGAGAACGACATATATAATTCGAAAGGCAAGTATGAAACTTTTGTTAAAAATTTAGATTTGTTAACAATACAATCTGATAAAACAGACCACAGAAGAAAATATTACTGCAAGAATAAGATCAATTTAAACTATTACAAAATTCTTTTTAAAAAATTTGAAGCCAAAGATTTAAGTTATTTAATGAAAACAAACCTCTACAGAAACAAATTAAACCATTTAATTTCTTTTTGATAGGACAAGGAAATTTTAAAGATATAAAACCAATTTCTTCATTCTCCAAAAATTCTCAGGAAGCAGTTCATAAACCATTTATTAATTACAAATCCGGAAAGATATTACAAGGAATCGAATATTGGAAAAGCTTAGCAGAAATAATTTTTGAATATATTAACCACCCAGAATCTAAAGTCCATGGTTGAAATTATTTATCTTTTGGGAATGATTTTAATTTTTTTCAACATTTCTTTGTGAAGTTCTTTCTCAGGCTTTCTTTGAGTTCTTTTATAAAAAGACCTCCGAGAAAAAATTTCTTTTCCGAGGTTTTTCTTTTTTAATATTTTTTTCCAAGGCTTTTTTATAAAAAGGCTTTAGGTTGCAATCCATTCAACAATTAATAGACCAGAACCACCATTACCACCACTATCCATACTTCCACCTCCACCTCCAGCACCACTATTATTATTAGCATTATTAGCAGTATTGGTATTAGTACCAGCACCACCACCACCATTTATACCAGCACCACCACCTCCAC
>Ga0315288_10000347_pt1 | contig 58604 bp, 66 predicted proteins | sample YL17G11_20_MG_FD_203454 | JGI IMG/M metagenome (GOLD analysis project Ga0315288, IMG submission 203454) | Sediment microbial communities from Yellowstone Lake, YNP, Wyoming, USA - YL17G11_20 | ecosystem: Environmental > Aquatic > Freshwater > Lake > Sediment | place: USA: Wyoming | collected...
AAATAATTATCTCGGTCCCTTTATTAATTTCGCTGTTTACTTTGATTTTTCCTTTATGGGTGTTGACTATTTCTTTTACTATGGAGAGACCGAGACCAGCGCCGCTATTTTGCCCAACCCGCGCTTGGTCTGTCTTATAAAAACGGTCAAAGATATGCTTAATACCTTCTGGGGAAATGCCAATGCCAGTATCCACAACTTTTAAAATCGCTTCTTTCTTTTCTTGCCGTAAAGACACCAACACCTTGCCCCCCGCACAGTTATAGTCAATGGCATTTTTTATTAAATTTGCCACCAGACGCTTTAAATGTCCTCTGTTTCCTTTGACAAAAAAATTTCCTTTTATATTTTTTTCTAAACGCACCTGGTGCGCCTTAGCGTAAGGTACTATCAGTCCTATTTGTTTATGAACCAGGGCTCCCAAATCAGTTTTTGTATATTCCAAGGTATGTAAATTATCTTCGCGCGCTAAAAACAGAAGATCATTTACCATGTCAGTTAAAAAATTTAACTCTTCTAAAAAGTCCTTAACTAATTTTTTATACTCTTCTTTTTTACTGGCTTCGTCGCTAAGTACAGCCTCTGCGCCAGTTTTCATAACCGCCAGCGGTGTCCGTAACTCATGGGCAGAATCCGCTATGAACTTCTTTTGTTTTGCATACGCCGACTCAATAGGCTTTAGTGTTTTTCCGGCTAAATAGTAGCTTATACCACCGACAAAAATAACAATCAGGCCATCTACGGTTAGCAAAATAGCCTGTAAACGATCTTGGGCTTTTTCTAAAATCTGTGCTTCTATGTCCACCTTACCTTTATATTCGGGACCTTCATACTCGAGATTTTGAGTGATATTTTTGGCAAAAAGGCTATAAACTACCAAACTAAAAATAACCAGGATTACCAATATCCCGACTGTATAGAAGAAGGTTAGTTTCAATTTTACTCGCAGAAAAGTACTATTCTTGAAATTGGTAGCCCACGCCGCGAATTGTTTTGATATATTTTTCATTTTTATTACCTAATTTCTTACGCAGCTGCTTTATATACGCATCTACAATATTGCTAAAAGAATCGAAGTCAAAGCCCCAGCAATGATCTAGAATTTGATCGCGCGTTAGCACTTGTCCTTTATTACGAATTAAATATTCGAGAACGGCGTATTCTTTTAGTGTTAAAGAAAGGAGACAGTCGTTTTTTTCCACCTTATGCTGAGAATTATCTAACTTAATATCCTGTGCTTCTAACACTTCATTCATTTTTTCTTGCGGACGGCGTAAAAGCGCACGAATACGGGCCAATAGCTCTTTCAGCTCAAATGGTTTTACTAAATAATCATCCGCGCCGCTATCCAAGCCTGCTACTTTATCATCTAACTCGCCTTTGGCAGTGAGCATAATAACCGGCATATTTATTGATTGGTTTCTCAAGCTACGGCAGATAGAGATACCGTCTTTCTTAGGTAACATTATATCAAGAATAATTAAGTCATATTCATTCCAAAGCGCTAGCTTTTCACCATTTTCACCGTCATAGGCACAGTCAACCGTATAGCTTTGGTTTTTCAAAGATTTCATAATGTAACCAGCTAATTTTTGATTGTCTTCAATAAGGAGTATTTTCATGTTCTATATCGTATAAAAGAAAAATGAATAGTTGATGAAAAAAATATTATATAGAAATCACCTATTACTTTTTATCGTTAAAAACTAGTCTTTGAAAAATTTTGCTCGATAAACGCGGCAAAAAAGTAATCCGATTAAGATACCTCCAATTTTCTATTGTATTTTCTCATAGCTTTTTCAAGGCCATCTTCTATTACTGTCTTTATTGCCTCAGTAGATAGTTGTATTACTTCACTTATTTTATCCTTTTCGTTATCATTAAAATTAGAAAGGACATAAGAGGCATAATCAAAATTAGAATTAATTAAAGGTTTACCAATCCCTATTCTTAAACGAGGCACATCTTCACTATTTAAATATTGAATAATCGACTCAACTCCCTTATGACCGCCAGCACTCCCTCTTTTCCTAATCCTGATCTGACCTAATTCTAAATTCAGATCATCATAAACTATCAATAAATCTGGAAAGGATATCCGGTAATAGGAAACAATCTTGCTTACTGATTTCCCGCTTAAATTCATATAAGTCTGCGGTTTTAACAATATTAGATTATGATTATTTGTTTTCCCTCGGGAAACTAATGAATCATAAGATTTCACCCTTTTAAATTCTATTTCTATCTCCCGAGCTAAGTTATCAATTATTCTAAAACCTATATTATGTCGGCTGAATTCATATTGCAAACCAGGATTACCCAAACCAACTACCATCTTCAATAAAGTTCACTATCCTTTTGTCATCCTATTCTTTTTTAGGTTCTTTTTTAGGTGCTTTTTTAGGTGCAGAAGAAGGAGTTTCTGTCTTTACTTCTACTTTTTCTTCTCCTTTAGTTACTTCTTTTTCTTCTGTTACTGCTACTGCTCCCTCTTCTACTACTTCTTTAACTACCTCTTCTTCTTTAGCAGGAGGAACTAAGGCAGCAACAATTCTATCTGATTTAGTTAATACTTCAACTCCTTCAGGAAGCTGTATTTCTCCAACTGTAATATTATCTCCTATCTTCAGATTACTAAGGTCTACTTTTAAACTCTCTGGTACTTGAGAAGGTAAACATTCTATTTCAACTTTTCGTAATTCCACATTTAAAATTCCCCCATCTTTTGCCCCGATAGGTTTGCCTATTAATTCAATATCAATTTCCATGGTTAATTTCTCTTTTAGAGTTACTCCATAAAAATCAACATGAACTATCTGCCTCTTTAAAGTATTATACTGAAAGTCCTTAATCACAGCTAATCGGCTAACTTTTTTCTTCCCATCATCTATTTCTAAATCAATGAGTTTGTGTGTTTTGCTAGATAATAATCTTAATAAATTTTCTCTTTTAACTTTTAACAGTATATTTTCTTTATCATGAGGAGAATATAGTATTCCAGGAATATTACCTTTTCTCCTAAATTTCTTATTAATTTCTTTTCCAGTTCCATTTCTTAATTCTACTTCTAATTTCGATGTCTCCATTTTATTAACCTCCATTTTCGTATATCGACTATTCACTAACGACTTATATATTATTCTATTTAATTAAATAAAGTACTTACAGATAAATTATTATGAATCCTATTAATTGCTTCCGCAAATATTTCTGCTACTGATAAAATTTTAATACCTGGTATACTCTTATTATTGTCAATGGGAATGGTATTGGTAACTACTACTTCTTTAAATAAACCATCATGCAAAGATTTTTCTATTCTTTCTTTTGCCGGACCAGCAAAGACCGGATGGGTAGCACAAACATATACTTCTTTTGCCCCAGCATTTAATAATGCCTGGGTTCCCCTAATTATTGAAGCAGCTGTATCAATAAGATCATCAACTATAATAGCAACTTTATCTTTTACTTCTCCTACAATATGCATTATTTCTACTTCATCAAAAGCTGATCTATATTTATCAATAATGGCAATAGGTTTTGCAAGGCGTCCAGAAAACTCTCTAGCTCTAGCAGTCCCCCCCACATCAGGAGAAATTACTACCACTTTATCCAAATTTTTTTCTTTAATGTAATTCGATAATATGGTTACACCTTCTAACTGATCTACAGGAATATCAAAAAATCCCTGAATTTGCCCGGCATGTAAATCCATGGTAAGTACCCGATTAGCCCCTGCAGAAACTAATAAATTGGCAACTAATTTAGCGGTAATTGGCTCACGGGGTTTAGTCTTTCTTTCCTGGCGGGCATAACCATAATAGGGTATAACTGCAGTAATCCTTCCCGCTGAAGCTCTTCTTATAGCATCTATCATAATTAATAATTCCATTAGATATTCATTAGCTGGTGGACAGGTAGATTGGATTATAAAAACATCTTCCCCTCTTACATTCTCCTCAATCTTAACTTTAATTTCGCCATCAGGGAATCTAGAAACATCTGCCTGACCCAAAGGAATATCTAAATATTTACATATCTCTTTGGCTAACTCTCTATTAGAATTTCCAGCGAATATCTTTAATGTTCTTTGGTCATAAGATAACAAATTTCTATCATCTCCATCTCTTTAAATTAATCTTTATAGAATCTTATTTTTTATCTTTTTTCTTTCTATTTACCCATCCTGAAATATTCTTTTGTCTAGCACGGGCAATGGCTAAATTACCGGCAGGTACATCCTCGGTAATAGTTGAGCCAGCTCCGGTATAAGAACCTTTTCCTAATTTCACTGGTGCCACTAAAGAGTTATTGCTTCCGATAAATACTCCTTCTTCTATGACCGTTTTATTCTTTTTTTGTCCATCATAATTACAAGTAATAGTACCTGCTCCAATATTCACTTGTTTACCAATTACCGCATCTCCTAAATAGGTTAAATGAGAAGCTTTACTACCCTCACCTAAGATAGTTTTTTTTAATTCTACAAAATTTCCTATCTTTGCTCCCTTTTTTACGATAGTTTCTGGACGTAAGTGAGTATAAGGACCAATATTTACTCTTTCTTTAACAGTACTACTTTCTATTATTGAAGCCCAAATCTTAACTCCATTCCCTATATTAGCATCAATTAGATGAGAGTAAGGTCCAATAAGACAACTTTTCCCAATTTTAGTACCTTTTTCAATAATAGTAAAAGGATAAATAATGGTATCCTGACCGATTTTAACTCCCGGTTCTATAAAAGTACTGTTAGGATCAATTATACTTACCCCTTGAAACATTAATTTTTGAATCATTCTTTGATAAACCTTTTTTGAAGCATTAGCCAAATCTAATTGAGTATTTATCCCTAATATTTCTGAATTATCTTTTGCTATTATACTGCCTACCTCTAATCCTTCCTTTAGTAATATCTTTACTAGATCAGTTAGATAATATTCCCCTTGTTTATTCTCAGGAACAATTTTTTCTAAAGCTTGAAATAGTTTCTCCTTGTCAAAACAATAAATTCCGGTATTTATTTCAGTTATTAGCTTTTTGTCTGCGGGCAAGTCTACCTCTTCGATAATTCCTTCCATCTTACCTTCTTTATCTCTAATAATTCTACCATAACCCTGAGGGTTTTTTAAAATAGCAGACATTAAGGTACAACAAAAATTATTACTCTGGTGATATTTCAAGAGCCTTTTTAAAGTTTTAACCGTTAAAAAGGGGACATCACCGGATAGAATCAGCACATTTCCTTTAAAATCAGACAATAATTCTTTAGTTTGTAAAACAGCATGGGCTGTTCCTAACTGTTCTTTCTGTTCTGCATACTCTATCTTATCGCCAATCAATTCTCTTATCTTCTCGCTCTTATAACCTACGATTATTATCTTTCTTTTTACTTCAAAATGATTAATAGTATCAAATACATAATTTAAAATTGGTTTCCCGGCAAGATTATGAAGGACTTTAGGCAGATCAGATTTCATCCTCTTGCCTTTACCTGCTGCCATAATCAACACGGCAGTTTCTTTCATAATCATCCCCCCAATAATTAGTCGTTAGTATATAATATAGCGTAGAGCGTACAGCGTTTAGCGTATACATTTAGTTCGCTGGTTAGTTGGTTATCTAGTTAGCTAGTTTAATACTAATAATTTATTAACTAAGTAACCAGTTAACTGAATAACTAAGTAACGAATCAAAATTAATTTATATGGCTGGGGTGGAAGGGTTCGAACCTTCGAATGCGGGATCCAAATTCCCGTGCCTTACCACTTGGCTACACCCCAAACCGAGATTTTTTAGTCTTTTTACTTATTTAAAATTGATCTTCTTCTTTATTTTCAGTATCTTCTATTTTTTCTTCTACTTCAGTCTCCACTTCTTTTTTTTGGGGAACCTCTTCTACTTCTTTTTGATAAACTTCTAAAACAGCATTCTGTATTTTTTCTCTAATCTCGGTATTTATAGGATGAGCAATATCCTTATGATCTCCATTAGGAAGTCTCTTACTGGGCATTGCCACAAACATACCCTTAGTGCCATCAATAACTCGTAAATCATGTACTACAAAAGAATCATCAAAGGTAATTGATACATAGGCCCTTAATTTTCCTTCTGTCTCTATCCTTCTTAGTCTAACATCTGTAATTTCCACTTAATACACCGCCTTTTTAGTTTTATTTTTATAATTTATTGCACTTCGCATCTGTATTAGCTTATTACAATAAACATCGGTTAATTGAAATATTAAAACTACTAATTAAAATAATATGGTTTAATCTATTTTAACCTCTTACCTCCCAACTACTCAATTTGAGCAATTTACTCCAGATTTTTCACATAGCTGTTATTACCTCCCCCATTTTAGTAAATATTTAAATACATATTATAAAAATAAACACAGTAACAATTACTACTGTGTTTCTGGAATAATTTATTTAATATTCAAATTTTTCTCTTCTTAATAAAATATTTCTGTTTTTAGTTTCAGCAATATTAGTCAGCACTGTCAATTTCCTGTTCTTTTCTGTATGATTTTGATTGAAAAAATTATAACATGATACAATTTTGTTGTCAAAAAATACTAAAATTAACTATCTTTAACAATTTCATATATGCTAATATAGTTCTTATTTTTCAATATACCTAATAAAAACTATTTAGTCAAGACCTAAGTTACTTACTTGGTTAGCTAGTTATTTATCCGTTAGTTAAATAGTCCTTAGTGAATAAAGTTTCTCTTCCATCGCCTTACTTAATTTAGCAAATTCCTTTATCGATAAGGTTTCTCCTCGACGATTTTTATCAATACCTATCTCGTTTAATATATTTTCTATTTCAGGTTTAGCGATCTCTCTCTGAAAATAGTTGGATAGAGAGTTAATCAATCTTTTTCTCCTTTGTTGAAAAGAAGCTCTGATAATATTTAAAAATAGTTTTTTATTGCTTACTTGTACTGGTAGTTTTTCATAAATATCCAATCTAATTATCATTGAATTTACTTTAGGTTGGGGATAAAATACTGTAGAGGAGACAGTATGTACTTTTTTAGGTTGTGAATAATATTGAGTAATCAGGGATATTATACCATAATTTTTATCCCCTGCTTTGGCCATCAGCCTTTCCCCTACTTCTTTCTGCACCAAAAAGACAGCAAATTTTAAATATTTATTAAGTTCAAGAATCTGTCTTATTAAGGGAAGAGAGATATAATAAGGAAGATTGCCCACTATTTTTTCAATTTTTCTCCCCTTTTTTCTATTCTTCTCAAAAAAATTAATCAGATCAACATCCATAATATCTTCGAATATTATTTCTATATTATTATAAGGAGAGAGACTTTCTTTTAAAAGGGGATCTAACTTCTTGTCTTTTTCGATGGATATAACTTGTCTGACTAAAGGGGATAAAGCAGAAGTTAGAGTACCCATCCCGGTACCAATTTCTAAAATACAATCTTCTTCATTCAATTTTAGAGAATTAATGATTATTTGTAAGATGTTTTGATCTATTAAAAAATTCTGCCCTAATCTTTTTTTACATTTAAAATTATATTTGGTAAGAAGTCTTATAACTTCTTGGAGAGAAGTCAATTTGGGGTTATTCATCAGATTGTTTGCCTTTTAAAAAATGGAGCCGGCGATCTGAGTTGAACAGACAACCTACGGATTACGATTCCGTTGCTCTTCCAATTGAGCTACGCCGGCATCATATCCATTTAAAAAAATGGTAGGCGGAACAGGACTTGAACCTGTGACCCCCTACATGTGAAGCAGGTGCTCTGCCAACTGAGCTATCCGCCCATTCTTTTATCTTGTAATGAATTAATTGGTGCCCCCAAGGGGATTTGAACCCCTGCCGCCGCCGTGAAAGGGCGGTGTCCTGTCCCCTAGACGATGGGGGCATTTTTCGATGGGCCGTGCAGGTATCGAACCTGCGACCCCCTGATTAAGAGTCAGATGCTCTACCAACTGAGCTAACGGCCCCAACAAATAATAATTATAGTTTAAAATTTTTTTGCTTCTAAATGTTACTATATTTTTCGTTAGCTGTCAATTAGTAAATAAACAATGAAATCTTTATTCTGGGCTAATTCGGGATAAATTTTCAAATTTCGCATATTCTTTTATAAAAGTTAATTCTACTTTACCGGTGGGGCCATTCCTTTGTTTGCTAATAATTATTTCAGCAATGCCTTTCTTTTCTGTCTTTGGTCTATAATATTCTTCTCGGTAAATAAAAATAACTAAATCAGCATCTTGTTCAATTGCCCCACTTTCTCTTAAATCAGAAAGACGGGGTCTTCTTTCTTCTCTCTGTTCTACTGCTCTAGATAATTGGGAAACTGCTACTACTGGTACATTTAACTCTCTCGCTAAACCTTTAAGGGAACGAGAGATTTCTGAAATCTCTTGCTGTCTATTCTCTACTTTGCCAGCAGTTTGCATTAGTTGTAAATAATCTACTATTACTAAGCCGAGACTGCATTGGGCTTTTAATCTTCTAGCCTTGGCTCTAATTTCCAAACAAGAAATACCGGCTGTATCATCAATAAAGATAGAGGAGGAGGATAATCGACCTGCAGCCATAGATAAGGGAGCCCAATCTGCTTCTACTAATCGTCCTTTTCTTAAATTATGAGAATCAATACGAGCTTCTGAACATAACATCCGTTGTACTAATTGAGACTTAGACATTTCTAAGCTAAAAATTGCTACCGGGATATTTTTATAAATACTAACATATTGAGCAATACTCATACAAAATGCGGTTTTACCCATACCAGGCCTTCCGGCAACGACAATTAACTCAGAAGGTTGGAAACCAGTAGTAATGTCATCAAGCTCCTCATATCCACTAGGAACCCCGGTAATAAACCCTCCCCTATGATAAAGGTCTTCGATTTTTTCATAACTATCCTGAATTATCTCTTTTATGGGAACAAAAGACTGCCTTATATTTCTATCTGAAATTTCGAATACTAAATGTTCTGCTTTATCCAGTAAAATTTTGGCATCTTCTTTTTCTTCATAAGCCATAGAAATAATTTTAGTAGTATTGTTAATTAAGTTTCTTAAAATAGATTTTTCTTCAATAATCTTAATATAGTATTCAATATTCGCTGCAGTAGGAACACTATTAATCAGATTAGTGAGATAAGTAACTCCACCTATTTTTTCTAATAAGTTTTTCCTATTTAATTCTTCAGTTAAAGTAACTAAATCAACACCTCGACTCTTTTCAAATAGATCAAGAATACACTGGAAAATATTCTGGTGAGATTTTTGATAAAAATCTTCTGGTTTTAATATATCAATACTCTGTAAAATTGCTTCTTCCTGGAGCAACATTGAACCTAAGGCAGCCTGTTCTGCACTAATATTTTGAGGAGGATTTCTACCTAATTCCATTTGCTTTTCTCCCAATTAATTAGTTAATAGTCGTTAGTATACAGTCATTGCGAGCTATGATTTATCAGAGCGTGGCAATCCCTTACTATTTTCTTCTGGCTTCTGACTTCTGACTCCTGACTTCTATTTTCTTTACGATATACGATATACTAATTTATTCTTTTTTTGTATCCTCTATTTGCTGTTCCTGCTCAGATGGGGAATCAGAAATTAAATTAACTTTAATCTGAGAAACTACATCCTTATATAGATTAATTGAAATATTATGAATACCTAATTTTTTCAAGGATTCTTTTAAATCAATCTTTTTCTTGTCTAATCCAATCTTATATTTATTTAATATGATCTCAGTAATATCTTTACTGGTAATAGAACCAAAAAGCTTACCTTCTTTCCCAGCTTTCACTTTAATCTCTAGTGAGATATTATTAAGTTTTTCTGCTAAATTTTTAGCTTCACTTAATTCTTTATCTTTTTTTTCTAATTCACTTTTCTTTAAATATTCTACTTGCCTAAAATTACCTTTAGTATAAGACATCGCTTTACCCCGAGGAAGCAAGAAATTACGGCCAAAACCATTACTTACTTCAACTACATCTCCTACTTGTCCTACTTTTTCAATATTTTGTTTTAAAATTACCTTCATATTTAGCAACCTCCTTTTTATATTATTATAAACATTAAAATATTTTTTTACAATTTAAATTGTTTGGTTAGTTGTTTGCCTAATTTATTCTTCTTTAGCGGTAATTAATTTTCTAAAATCTATCCAGATATCTAACATAGCTGCCCAAGTAGCAATCTGTGATAAAAGTGGTTGAAAACATACCAAAATATATATAACCCACTTCAAAAAATTTATAATTTTAAACCGTTCTAATATAAAACCGGTTAAAGAAAGACCATAAATTAAAAATACTACCGAAAAAAATAGTTGTATATTCACTCCAATTTTACTTAGAAGAGGAAGGTTATACTTTGCTCCTAAAAATATCAATATCACCCCTAAAAAATAACTCCAGAAGAAGGATTTTGAAGCTCTCCATTTAGAAAAGGAGGTAAAAGTCGACAGTTTATATCCAAACCTCTTCAAAACTAAGCGAGCTACCCAATAATTTATAATGGTATCAAAAATAGAAGCAAGAATAATCATTCCTGGAAACGCTATCCGAATAATATTAATAGTTTGAGTTAAAGATTCTTTCATTGAAGAAAATTGTTCTGGAGATAACCCCATACTGTTGTAAAAATTCAAAGATTGAGTTATAACTCTGTCTATCTCTTCTACATCGAATAATACAGGATTAATGTCTAAAAACCAAAAACCAATTAAAAGAATTAAACCTTTGGAAATGAGAGAAGCTAAACTCCCAACCATAATAATATCAGTTAAAGATAAATCTTTTTTTATAACAAATCCTAAAGTCAATCCTAATATCCCAAAACCCAACAAAACCATAATTCCTTGCCAGGGGCCAGCTAAACTACTTACCAAAATTCCCGATATGAAAGTGGAGATAATGGCAAACTTTAAACTATGACGTAAACATAAAATTATAATTGGAAGTGGACATAAAAAACTTACCACTGTACCTAATAAGGGAATATATATACTAATAATAAATATAACAGCGGTAATTGCTGCTAGAAATGCACCTTCAACTATTGATTTAGTTGGAATTTGATCACTCAATAAAAGACCTCTTCTTTTTTATTTAAAAAAACTAAAAAGTTAAAGCTAAAAGCGAAAAACCATAATTCAAAATTCAAAACTTTTTCTGAAAATTTTAAATTTTAAGTTACAATTTTACGCTTTTCACTTTTAGTTTTTCGCTATATACTATATATACCTACGATATACTAATTTGCTTATTTAGCTACATAAGGGAGAAGTCCTATTTCTCTTGCTCTTTTTATAGCTACAGCAAGTGTACGTTGATGTTTTGAGCAATTTCCAGTTGCTCTACGAGATAATATCTTGCCCTGTTCACTAGTAAATCTTTTTATTAAATCTATATTTTTGTAGTCAGCTACTACTTTTTCTTTACAAAAAAAACAGACTTTCTTTTGTGGTCTCTTAAAAAATCCGTATTTTGTCATTAACGATTATTTTCCCTCCTTTAAATTATCTTCTCTTTTTAGAAGTTTCTTCAACGATGGACTAATTTTCTTTTTTAGAAGTTATTTTTTTTGTTGTAAAGTTAGTAAATATCTAATAACTCTTTCTTCTAACCTTAGCACTCTTTCTAGTTCAGAAATAATTTTTTCATCCACATTAAAATTTAAGACTACATAAATTGCTTCTGTAAAATCCTTAATTTCATAACCTAATTTTCTTTTACCCCATTTATTTGTCTTGGTTATCTCTCCCTTACCATCAGTAATAACTTTTTTAATTTTATCAAATAAAGAATCTAATTCTTCATCTTTTAATTGGGGATTTATAGCTAGCATTATTTCGTAACTTCTCATCTGTTCACCTCCTCCTTTTGGTCTAATCAGCCCCTGAAAGATTTCTTCAGGAGCAAGGAAATTAAAAACCTAAATTGATTTAATATTATATCATCAGATATTTTTGATATCAAGCTTTAAATTTAATTTCATAGCTTATAAATAATTAATAAATAAAAAACCTAAAATATATTTTTATCTCTCTTTAATTAATCTCTGGGGACAATTTCACGAATTTTCTTCTCTAATTTTACTCGAGGAACCAGAACCTTTCTACCACAACAAAGACATTTTAGGCCAATATCAATACCGGTCCTGGTGATTTCCCAATGAAAACCCCCACAAGGATGTTTTTTTTTTAATCTAACAATATCTCCGATTCCTAATTTTAAAGGCATTTTATTATATTCCTATTAATTAATTTATCAATTTACCTATTTGCCAATTGACCAATTATATTAGTTAGCCAGTTTACCAGTTCCCGGTTACCCTTTTAGCCAGTCAGTTAAATTTATATATATGGGTAGATAAGTAAAATCACAATTGTTGCAAGAGAGAATTATATTCTTCTTTATCTCTTTTTTCTTTAAAAGGGCCGACTATAGATAAATTTATTTTGTTTTTTATAAAAATATTTTGAGCTAATCTTTGAATACTTTCGACCTTTACTTCTTCAATTCTTTCTCTTACTTCGTCAAAAGTTAAAGGTCTGCCATATAAGAACATCTTGTTCCCCAACCAAAATGCCCTACTTAAAGTGTTCTCTAAGTTTAAAGATAATGCACCTTTATACATCTCTTTTGCTTTTCTTAATTCCTCTTCCTTCAAATTATCTTCCTTTATTTTTCTAAGTTCCTCCAAGGTGGTATGGATGGCTTCCTTTGTTTTGCTCGAATCTGTACCTACATAAATGTTAAAAGAACTTATATCGTTAAAATATTGAATAAAGGAATGAATATCATAAGCCAAACTTTTTTTAACTCTTATTTCTTGAAAAAGCCGAGAACTTAATCCCGAACCCAATATTATGTCTAATAAATCCATAGAGTATTTATCAGGGTTTAACCGAGAAATTCCCGGAAAACCAAAAGAAAGATGAGTTTGATTGGTCTTTTTAAATCTTATTCCTATTAGAGAAATATTCTGATTATCATAAGCGGGTATATATTTTTTAATTTCACCCTCTTTCATTCTTTTAAAACATTTCTTAATCTGTAAAATTACTTCCGCTACCTTAATATTTCCGGCAACACTTATCACTAAATTATTAGGACGATAAAATTCATCTATATATGATAACAGATCTTCTCTTTGAATATTGCGTATACTTTTTTCATCTCCGAGAATAGACTTTCCCAGAGGATGATTTTTCCATATTATCTTGTCAAGCAAGATTTCTACTAATTCCTCCGGTATATCTTGATATTTTTTAATCTCTTCAACAATTACTTTTTTTTCTTTATAAAGGTCCTCTCTCCTCATTAGTGAGTTTAATACTATATCAGCCAGCACATCGAAAGCAACTTTAAATTGTTCTTGGGGAACTTTAACATACAGCTGAGTAGTTTCTTTAGATGTATAAGCGTTTATCTCTCCACCAATACCTTCTATGACTTGAGATATCTCTAAAGTATTTTTCCTCTGGTTAGTACCTTTAAATAGCATATGTTCAATGAGATGAGAAATTCCTTGATGTTTTTCTTCTTCATATCTTGACCCAGCTCCTATTACGAAAACAATAGCTACCGATTTCATATAAGGCATTTTTTCTACTACAATTCTTAAACCATTTTCTAATTTTATTACTTTATAAATAATAATTTCCTCCCTTTATTATTTTTTTTAGTTTTACTAGGGTTTTTTAACTACAAATACTTCTTCTAATTTTGTAAAATCAACCTCTGGTCTTATTAACACTTTTTGAAACAGAGCATTGTTTTCCTTTTTTACTCCCACTATCTTACCAATCATAATTCCTTTGGGGAAAATACTACCTAACCCAGAAGTAATCACCATATCGTTTATCTTAAGATCAGCATCATGAGAAAGATATTCCATATAACAATAATTACTCTCACTGCCTTTTACTACTCCTATATCTCTTGATCTCTGAATCATTCCTCCTACTGCACTTCGTTGGTCTAATATTAACAGTACTTTTGCAGTGCGAGAATCAACACTTACTATCCGACCGACCAAACCAGAATAAGTGGCTACTGCCATATTCTCCTCCACTCCATCAGCTTCTCCCTTGTCAATAATTATACTATTAAACCAATTTCCTGGTTCTCGGCTAATTACCAAAGAGGGGATCATTTCATAAGAAAAAGATTCTTTAAGTTCTAATAATTTTTTCAATCTATCATAAGCTATTAATTTTTCTTTTAATACAGCATTCTCTTGAAGGGTCATTTCAATTTTTTCTTGTAGCTTTTTATTTTCTTCTTCTACCCTCTTAAATTTAGCTATAGCCTTTAAGTAGTTTTTTGTATTATTAGTAACTATACTTATACCTTGATTAAAGGGAGAAAAAACTCTCAACACAATACTCTCCAACCATTTAAGATACATTTTACCATGGTAGTCTATAGTCATTATAAAAATAGTTATAATAATTAATATAATAAGAATTAGCAATGCCTTGTTCTGAGGTAAAAGTTTTTTCAATATAAATCACCTTTTTGTTTTGTTAGTTAGTTAATTATTCATTTATATAATTAAAAAATTAGAGAATTAGCTAACCAGGTAACCAGGTAACTAACTAACCAATCAAATCCCTTTGCTTGTTCTAATTAAAACTCTTTGATAAAAATTAAAATCCTCCATAACCTTTCCTATACCTTTAATTACACAATATACCGGTTCAAAAGATGTAAAAGTTGGAATACCTATCTCCTCTTGCAAAAGTTCCGATAATCCCACTAAAAGCGAACCTCCACCAGTCATAATAACCCCCTTGTCTATAATATCCGAGATCAATTCGGGAGGTGTCTTTTCTAAAGTTATCTTTACTGTATTAGCGATTATTCTTAATGGTTCAGAAAGGGCTTCTCTCAATTCATCTTTAGAAATTTTAATTATTTTAGGCAGGCCAGTAACTTTATCCCTTCCCCTAATTTCATAACCACTATTTTCTTGACTTAATTTATCTATAGATAAATTAAGTTTAATTTCTTCTGCAGTTAATTCACCAATATATAAATTATGTACTTGTTTAACATATTTGGAAATTACTTCATTAATATAATCTCCGGCAATCTGGCTTAACTCACTTACAACTATCCCGCCCAAAGATATGATAGCTACTTCGGAAGTTCCTCCTCCTATATCTACTACTAAATTCCCCATAGGTTCAAATATAGGTAGTCCTACCCCAATCGCTGCTGCTATGGGTTCATCGATCAGAAATACTTGTCTTGCTCCACATTTATAAGCAACTTCTGATACTGCTCTTTTTTCTACTTCTGTAACTCCTGAAGGAACACAAATTATAATCGATGGTCTTATAAAACGATTAGGATTATAAACTTTTTTAATAAAAAATTTCAACATTTCAGCTGTTACTTCAAAATTAGCTATTACTCCTTCTTTTAAAGGTCTAACAGTAAACAAACCTCGAGGAGTTCTTCCCATCATCTTTTTTGCTTCTTTCCCAACTGCTAATATCTTATTACCACCATCTTTAAAAGCCACCACTGATGGTTCATATAAGACAATTCCCTTCCCCTTAATATACACGAGAGTGGTAGAAGTACCTAAATCAATCCCTATATTCTTGGTAAATAATCCGAAAAAAATATTTCCTAACATTTTCCTATCACTCCTTTTCACTCATGTATTCTTCTTAATAATTTTAATTCTTTTGAATAAAAATTAAAGGATCTAAAGATGAACTACTTTTTCACCACAATGTTTACATTTTCCATCTTCATCCAAGCCCAAATTAATAATATTATAACCTGTTCTTTTAATCAAAAGTGTCTTACAGTTACCACAATAGGTGGTGTTAGCTTCCTCATCCCGTATATTACCTATATATACATATTTCAATTTTTTTTGAGCAATATCCCGAGCCTTATACAATGTGGAAATGGGAGTTGCCAAAATATTCATCTTATAACAAGGAAAATAGCGAGAAAAATGCAAAGGTATTTCTTCATTTAAAGAAGAAATCCAATCCACCATCTCTTTAATTTCCTCTTCGCTATCATTCAAACCAGGGATAATTAGATTGGTTATTTCTATATGGCAATATTCTTTAGAAAGCTCGATAGTACGTAGTACAGGAGACAATTTTCCTTGGCAGTATTTTTGATAAAAAGAATCCCGGAAAGATTTAAGGTCAATGTTCAAAGCATCTATAAAAGGAAGAATCTTAAGGAGAGGTTCATAATTAATAAATCCATTGGTAACCAATATATTTTTTAAATTATTTTTCTTCGCTAATCTCGCGGTATCCAGCACGTATTCATACCAGATTAATGGTTCAGAATAGGTGTAGGCAATTCCCGGAGAATTATTCTTCATAGCTAATTGTACTGCTTTTTCAGGAGATAACTCTTCTACTGACACATCTTTTATATTTGCCTGAGAAATAGTCCAGTTCTGACAAAAGTCACAAGAAAAATTGCATCCTATGGTACCCATAGATAAAACCATTATCCCGGGATAAAAATGATAAAGTGGTTTTTTTTCAATGGGATCCATTCCATATGAAGAAATTTTAGAATAGATTAAAGAATAAAGTTTATTATTTATATTTTTACGAGCTCGGCAAAAACCAACCTGGCCTTTCTTTATTAAACATTCTTTAGGACAAAGCAGACATTTTATGACCCCTTTTTCTTGATCCACTAATTCGTAAAATAAAGCCTCTTTCATTTAAGTAATCACCTCAACCGTTCTAGGTTATAATACAATATACTATTAGACGAGATATGAATTTAATAATATCTTTTTACTTCAAATCGATACAATTTTACTTTCTCACCAGGATAAATACCCGCTTTACGTTTAGTAATATCAATCTGCTCCTCTACTGTATCTACACCTTCTAAATCAGGCAATAGTAATCCTTTTTTAAAACCGCTACTTACAATTACCCCATATTTCTTGGGGTTAAGTTGGGAGATATCCTCAACCTCTTCTGGAGGAGATAAAATATCAACTGAAATAGTTAAATCATTTAATTCAGAAATCTTTACTGGAGGAAAACGAGGGTCACCAGTAGCTGCACTAATAGCATTTCTGATAATCTCAGCAGCTATGTTTTCTTCAGTCGGTAAAAAAGTGCCGATACATCCTCTTAAATTTCCATATTTTTTAAGAGAAACAAATGCTCCAGCCTTTTGATTGATTATCTCTTCAGGTAAATCTTTTGGAGGAGAAATTATATTTCCATATTTTATATAATTTTCAATTGTCTCTCGTGCTAATCTAACATAAGTACTTTCCTTTTTATCTTTCATATTTATAACCACCTTTATAATTAGTCGTCAGTATATCGTATTGCGTATTGCGTATATAGTTACACGGTTACCCTGTTTGCTAGTTAACCAGTTAATTCTAATCGTTAATTTCAAATACAAGTTCTCAGTTGAATGATGAGAGTTAATAATTGATACAGTTAACCAAAATAATTTTAATTCTTAAACCGGGGTAACCGGTAAACTGGCTAACTGGCTAACTATCTTAACGAGATACGAGATACAATTTTAGTTTTGCGTTTTTCGTTTTTCGCTTTACATTATTTTAACATATCCTGGGCAATTGTTCACCAGTTAGCATATCGACTATTCTTTTTCCACCAATGGTAGTATTAAGATAAACTTTTCCTTCTGACCTTTTTAATACTTTTCCAATAACTTTTGATTCTTTACCATATTTATTTTTTCTCATCTTTATTAATATATCGGTAGCAATTTCAGAAGGAATAAAAGCTACCAATTTTCCTTCATTGGCTAGGTATAAGGGGTCGTAACCTAATATTTCACATGCTGCTCTTACCTCTTCCTGAATATAGATATCTTCTTCATTTATTTCTATATCTACTTTTGAAGATAGAGCTATCTCCTTTAAAGTAGTAGCCAAACCTCCCCGAGTAGGATCTCTTAGGACATGAATATCTTTACTAACTTTTAATATATCTGCGACTAAAGAAGAAAGTGGAGCAGTATCACTTTGGATCTCTGTTTCAAATTTTAAGCCTTCCCTTTCTGATAAAACCGCAATCCCGTGATTGCCTATAGGACCATTTATGATAATTATATCTCCTAATTGAGCATTACTTCCAGAAACATTTACTCCATCTTCTACTACTCCCAAACCTGAAGTATTAATAAATATTTTATCTGCCGCTCCTTTATTCACTACTTTAGTATCTCCAGTTACAATATCTACTCTGGCAATCGCTGAGGCCTTTTTCATACTGAAAACAATCTTCTCTAATAAGCTTAAAGGCATCCCCTCTTCAATAATAAAAGAACAACTTAAATATAAAGGAGTTGCTCCACACATTGCTAAATCATTAACTGTACCATAAACTGCTAACTCTCCAATATTCCCTCCTTTAAAAAACAAAGGGTCCACTGTATAAGAATCAGTAGTATAAGCCAAATTTAATCCATCTATATTTAATACCGCACCATCATCAAGTTTTTTCAAATAATTATTATTAAAATTAGATAAAAATAATTCCCTGATTAACTTATAAGATAATTTTCCTCCGCTACCATGACTTAACAATATTTTATCTTCCTTCATTATTTTTTTCCCTTCATATTTAGTCGTTAGTGAATAGTATTGCGTATTGCGTTAAGAAAATCATAATTCAGAATTCCTGACTAGTCGTTAGTGTCTTGTATTGCAATTTTCATATTTCTGTTCTACGCAATACGCAATACTCGATACGAATTTATTCTGGCTTCTGGATTCTGTCTTCTGACTTCTATTTTCTTCACGATATACTATATACGATATACTAATTATATTTATAATAGGCGGCACAGGTGCCTTCACTGGAAACCATACAAGCACCTTGGGGGTCTTCAGGAGTACAAATCTCTCCAAAGAGAGGACATTCAGGAGGAGTAATTATTCCCCTTAAGACTTCGCCACAACGACATCCTCTTGGTTCTTTAGTTTCTTCTATTTCCACTTTAAATCTTCTGGCATTATACTGATTATATTTATCTTTTATCTCTAAACCACTATGAGGGATATTACCTATCCCTCTCCAATTAGAATCAACCACTTTAAATACCTCATTAATTCTCTCTAGGGCAATCCTATTCCCTTCTGGTTTAACTACGCGTTTATATTGGATTTGCACTTCTGCTTTATCATTTTCAATTTGATTAATAAGCATATAAATACCTTCTAAAATATCTAATGGTTCAAATCCGCAGATGACACAAGGAACTCCATACTGAGCAGCAATAAAATTATAAGGTTGACTCCCGATAATGGCACTTACATGTCCGGGGCAAATAAACCCATCAATATTTACCTCTTTACTTTCTAATAAAGCTTTCATTACTGGAGGCATAATCTTGGCTACACTCAAAACAGAAAAATTATTAATCTTACCTTCTTGGGCTTTTAATATTGCACTGGCTATGGTAGGAGAAGTTGTCTCAAAACCCACCCCCATAAAAATAACCTCTTGGGAAGGATTATTTTGGGCAATTTTTAAAGCATCTAAAGTAGAATAAATAATTCTAATATCTGCACTATTAGTTTTTTCTTTCTCTAAAGTAGAAGTAGAACCTGGAATCCTGATCATATCTCCAAAAGTAGTTATAATAAAACCTTCTTTTTGGGATAAACTAATTATCTCATCGATATGGGAAACGGGAGTAACACATACTGGGCAACCCGGCCCAGAAATAAGATTAATATTGGTAGGTAATATTTTTCTGATATCATTTCTAAATATAGCTACCGTGTGGGTTCCACAAACTTCCATTAAATTTACCTTTTTTTTTGAAATAATATTAATTTTTTGTAATATGTTTTGAGCTATTCTTTTATCCCTATACTCATCAACATATTTCAATCTATTTTACCCTCCCAAGCCTCAAATATTTTTAAAGCCTCTATTTGATTGATTACTTCAATAGCAAAACCAGCATGTAAAAGTACATACTCTCCCACTTCAACTTTGGGAATTAGATCTAAACTTGCCCTTTTGATAATTCCCCCAATTTCTATTTCGGCTGTATGGTCATTAAATATTTTCTTAACTCTTCCCGGTATCGCTAAACACATTTTCTTTCCTCCTACTTAGTTAGCCAGTTTACCAGTTACCCGGTTAACTGGTTAAATTAGCCGATTCACCAATTAAATTAGTCGTTAGTGAATAGTCTTAGAGCGTAAACTGTAAAGCTAAAAACGCAAAACCAAAACTTAAAATTTAAAATTTAAGAAAAAGTTTTGAATTTTGAATTATGGTTTTTCGCTTTTCTGCCTGTGCGTTGCACGCAGACAGGTCGCTTTAAGTTTCCAGTTTAATATTGGCGCAATACGCGATACTCAGTTCGTTACTCATACCCGGCTACTACTGCTTGCCCTAAAGATATTCCTCCGTCATTGGGAGGAACTTTTCTCTGAATATACACCTGAAAATCATCTTTTTTTAATAGAGAAATGATTTTCTCGGTTAAATAACGATTTTGAAATACTCCCCCGCTTAAAGCAACTTTATTAATACTGGATTTTTTTCTTATTCTACCACATAAATCAACTGTAAATTCTGCAACAGTATTATGAAATTTAACCGCTATTACTCTTTTATCTATCCCCTTTTTAAGATCATTAACTACATCTACAAAAATTTCTTGAGGATCAATAATAAATTTCTCCCCTTCTTTATAAATACTAAATTTATATCTCTCCTTAATTCTGACCGTACAAAGTGATTCTAATTCCATAGCTGCTTGTCCCTCGTAACTTACCTCATCTCTTATTCCTAATAAGGAAGATATAGCATCAAAAAGACGTCCACAACTTGAAGTAAGAGGAGAATTTATTTTTTGATCTATCATCTTTTCGATGATCAATAATTTTTTGTTCTCTATCCTACGATTAAAATCTATTTTAATTTTCTTGGCTTTTGAGCCATAAATAGAATATAAATAACTATAAGCCATCCTCCAGGGTTCTACAATAGCTTTATCTCCCCCAGGTAAGGAACAATACTTTAAATGACCTACTCGGGAATATCTTTTTAAATCGCATATTAAAAATTCTCCTCCCCAAACATTATCGTCATCTCCGTAACCTGTACCATCATAGGCTACCCCAATCACTGTTTCTTTAATATTATTTTCGGCCATACAACTTACTATATGGGCCTGATGATGCTGAACTTTGACTACTTTTAATCCCTTTTTAGCTCTTATTTCTTCTGCATATTGAGTAGATAGATAGTCAGGGTGGAGATCACAAGCAATAATTTCAGGGTTGGCTCTAAATATTTTCTGCAAATTCACTATAGATTCTTTAAAAAAATTTAAAGTCTCTACATTTTTTAAATCACCCAAATACTGACTTAAAAAAACATAATTTTCTCTAGAAAAACTAATGGTATTTTTTAGTTCCCCACCTAAAGCTAATACTTCTTTTAATTGGAAGTTAAGGATGATAGGGTCAGGAACATATCCTCTTGACCTTCGAAAAAACACTTTATCATTATTTATAATTTTTACTACAGAATCATCACAGCGATTAAAGATATCTCGATTATATAGAAGATAAAAATCAGCTATTTTATTTAATTTTTCTAAAGCTTTCTGATTATCACTAATTATTGGTTGATCTCCAATGTTACCACTGGTCATAACTAAAGCTAATATTTCTTCTTTTAATAAAAGATAATGAAGGGGGGTATAGGGTAACATCACTCCCAAATAATTGTTATTTGGCGCCACCATTGGCGAAATTAAATTATCCTCCTTCTTTTTTAAAAGAACAATGGGTCGAGCTCGATTTATCAGCAATGCTTCTTCTTCCGGTTTAACTTCACAAAATTGTTTAGTCTTTTCTAAATTGAGAGACATTAGAGCAAAAGGTTTGGCCTCCCTATTTTTTAAAAGACGTAATTTAGATACTGCTCTATGGTTAGTAGCATTGCAGGCTAAATGAAAACCTCCTAATCCCTTAATTGCACCAATTTTCCCCTTCTTTAATAATCTAACCGCTTCTTTTATAGGATCGATATTTTTTAATTTTCTTTTATTGTGGTAAAGAAACACTTTTGGACCACACTCAGCACAAGCATTAGGTTGAGTATGGCATCTTCTATCTGCCAGATTATCATACTCATTCTGACATTGAGGACACATCTTAAAAACGCTCATAGTAGTCTTTTCACGGTCATAGGGTATATCTGTTATAATTGTAAAACGGGCGCCACAATTAGTACAATTTATAAAAGGATAACGGAAACGTCGATTATTAGGATCAAATAATTCTTGTAGACAATCTTCACAGATACTAATATCCGGGGAAACTAAGACAAAACTATCTTCTTCTTTAACTATACTCTTCTTAATAAAAAATCCTTTATAGCCTAAAAGTGGCAATTTTGTAATTTCCATCTTTTCGATACGAGCTAAAGGGGGAAGTTTCTCGTAAATGTCCTGGACCAATTTATCTAATTCTTTTTCTTCTCCTTCTACTTCAATCTCTACACCCTGGTTAGAATTAAGCACCCAACCGGATAGAGGGAAAGGTTTTACTAATTTTTTAATAAAGGGGCGAAAACCAACCCCCTGAACTATACCTTTGATTATTATATTCTCTCTAATTTTCACCTCTTCTTTTTACTCACCTGCTCTTTTAACCAGATAAACCAATTTTCCAAGCCTTCCCCAGTCTGACAAGAAATTTCGAATATTTTTAAATTTGGATTTATATTTAAAGCATCTTCTTTAACTTTTAACATACTAAAATTAGTATAAGGTAATAAATCAATCTTATTTATTATTAATACATTTGCATTATGGAATATCAAGGGGTATTTTATTGGTTTATCGTCTCCCTCAGGAATACTTACCATCACTACTCTATCGTCTTCTCCTAAATCATATCCTGCTGGACAGACTAAATTGCCTACATTTTCAATAACAAAAAGATCTATTTCTTCAAAATTATAGGAATCTAATACACAATCCACCATATTGGCATCTAAGTGGCAAGCTCCATCAGTATTTATTTGAGTCACCGGGATATTATATTTTTCTATTCTCTCTGCATCTTTAGTAGTCTGAAGATCTCCTTCTACTACTGCAATCTTTAATCCATCTTTAAGTGATTCTATAGTTTTTTCTAAAAGACTAGTCTTGCCAGAACCAGGTGAACTCATTAAATTAATCGTATACACATTATTCTTATTAAAAATTTCTCTATTTTTTTGAGCAATATTTTCATTTGCCTTCAAAATATTAGTAAAAACCCTTACTTTGGTCAATGTATTTACCTCCATTTATTCGTATTGCGTATCGCGTATTGCGTCAAAATAACTAGCTAACCAAGTAACTATCTAACTAAATAACTTTTTTTATTTTTAAAATACTTTTCTGCTAATAGTACTGCTACAAAATCATCATATTGGCAAGGGGGTACTCTTAAGGATAGAGGGATAAGTCTAGAAATACCTCGAGGTGGATATGCTTCAAAATATTTTTTTCTTGCCTCCAAAGTACTGAAATTTTCCTCAATTAAGATAATTTTTAATCGAGGAAAATAATTTTTTAATTTATTTTCTATCTGTTTATAATTAGTGCCATTTCCTAAAATAATCTTTTCTATCTTATAAACCTTAAAACTATTTTTAATCCTATTTATTATTCTCTCTGCTAAAGTAACTTCTCTTTGTAAAACATTTAAATTAGAGTCAACTACTGCATAGCCACACTTTTTGGTACCAGGGTCGATAGCGACAATTATTTCTTCCTCTGGCATAATTTGTTTCGCTCCTTATTAAAGTAAAATTTAAATTCCTATTCGCTGGGGATGACTATAAATATTCATTCTCTCTCCACGGACAAATCCTACCAAAGTTACACCTGCTCTTTGAGCTAACTCGATAGTACGATCTGTAGGAGCAGCTCTGGAAATAATCACCGGTACTTTCCCAGTAATAATCTTCCGTAAAATTCCAGAAGTTATTCGACAAGAGGTTAAAATTATTTTATCTTCGGTAGAGATATCATTTACAAAAGCCTCTCCTAATATTTTGTCAATAGTATTATAACGACTAATATCTTCACTAAATAATATTATAGACCCATTTTTATCAGCTAAAGCGCAGCTGTGTACTCCTCCGGTCAATTTAAAAAAATCCGCTCTTTCTTGCATTTCAGAAATAAGAGAGTAAACCAAATTAGGATTAATTTTTAAAGAAGTATCGATAAATGAAAATGGATTGCCCTCTCCTTCTGCTTGCTGGTAAATTCCTAACCATAAATTATTATTGCTAATATCTTTTGATAATAAAGAGGTACCTTCCATCCTTATATCCATCAGACCTTGTTTTTTATTTATCTTTAAAGATACAATATCTTCTTTTTTTCGTAAAATACCTGAGGTATAGAGAAAACCTAGGCCCAAATATTTATATTTCTCGGGAGTGCAGTTTAAAGTAACTAATTTTTTTTGGTTTAATAAGATGGTAAAAGTAGTTTCTCTGGCTACTAAATCTAAAATATTTTCTTTTTTATTCTCTTTAATTCGAATTATATTTACCATTATCCCTTTCGCTTCTCTAGACAATTATTTTATTCCCCTCATTTTTATTAATTCTTCCGCCTTAGTAAAATCGTCTTGAAAGTTAATATTAAAAAAAGAATAAAGTTCTGCATCAAATTTTTTAATTTCTTCCTCTTTAATAAATCTGACCTTTAAATGGGAAAATATTTTTCTAACTGATAACACTCCGGCTTTTATATTTCTCTCTATAACCTCTAAACAACTTTTACTGTAAATCGCACATAAAGGTTCAATTAATCCATTACCATAGCAAGGAATAACAATATCATAAGTATTTATATTTTCTATCATATACTGTAGTAATTTTACCTCTATAAAAGGCATATCACAACCTACTAATAAATTATACTGGGAGGTAGAAACCTTTAAGCCAGAAAATATCCCTCCCAAAGGACCTTTTTGGGGTAATAGGTCTGGTACTACTTGTTTAAAATAGGGGTATTCCTCTGGTGGGCCAACTATAATAATATTATCTCCCACTAAAAACTTAAGTTTAGATATAACTATATCTATAAGACACTTTCCATTAAATCTGATCTTTGCTTTGTTCTTATACAGACCTATTCTACTGCTTTTCCCCCCTGCTAAAATAATTGCTGTTAAAGGGAGTATTTCTTTATTCTTTTTAATTTCCATATTGTATTATATCATCTTGACCATAAAGATATAATTTATACTTCTTTGTATTCACCCCAAATACTATTTTGTTATAGTATTTTAGAATATAAACATAAATGTTAAACACTATAATACTTTTTTTACTTTTACCGCACAAACTTTATATTCTGGAATCTTGGCAATTGGATCCAAAGCAGCATTGGTAAGTAGATTTACTGCTGCCTCTTTAAAATGAAAACTTATAAACACCTCTCCTCTTCCTGATTTTTCAGTAACTTTGGCCTTAGCTTTAATCTTTCCCCTACGAGAGGTTACTTCTACAAACTCTCCGTTCTTAATCTTTAGTTCTTCTGCATCATGAGGGCTAATTTCTACTAAGGCATCAGGATAGATTTCGTTTAAACCTTTAGATCTACGGGTCACTGTACCAGTATGGAAGTGATATAATACTCTTCCGGTAGTTAAGAGTAAGGGATATTCTTCATCTGGTAGTTCAGCTGCCTCTTTAAATTCTATCGCAGAGAATTTTCCCTTTCCTCTACTAAATTTATCTTTATGCAGGTATTTGGTTCCCGGATGATTGGCATCAAGACAAGGCCATTGTAATCCCTCTTTCTCTAATCGGCTATAGTATATCCCTCCATAACTTGGAGTAAGCTGGGCAATCTCTTCCATTATTTCTCCTGGATTATTATAACTCATATTATAACCCATCTCTTCCGCTAATTCGCAGATCATCTGCCACTCTGGTTTAGATTCGCCTACCGGCTCAACAGCTTTTCTAATTCTTTGTACCCTCCTTTCGGTATTAGTTATAGTCCCATCTTTCTCGGCAATACTAACTCCTGGCAAGACTACATCTGCCAATTCGGCAGTCTCACTCATAAAAATGTCCGAAACCACTAAAAATTCAACTTTTTTAAGTGCCTCTATAGCATGATTAAGATCAGGATCAGACATAGCAGGATTCTCAGCCATAACGAATAAACCTTTAATTTCCCCCTCATAGGCAGCATTTAATATCTCTATTACAGTTAATCCAACTTTATCGGATAGTTCTACTCCCCAGGCTTTAGAAAATTTTTCTCTAATTTGAGGGTCAATAACTTTTTGGTAACCAGAATAAACATCCGGCAATGCTCCCATATCACAAGCTCCCTGTACATTACTCTGCCCACGTAAAGGATTAACTCCGCTACTTTCTTTGCCTACATTCCCGGTAAGCATAGAAATGTTAGCGGTAGACAAAACATTGTCTGTTCCGGTAGTATGCTGAGTAATCCCCATTGAGTAAATAAGGGAAACAGTAGGTGCAGCAGCATAAATCCTCGCTGCTTTTCTAATATAATCAGCTGGTACACCGGTAATCTTTTCTACCACTTCTGGAGGATATTTAAGTACTGTATTTTTTAATTCTTCATAACCTTCTGTTCTCTCAGAAATAAACTCTTTATCTTCTAATCCTTCACTTATTATCACATTCATTAATCCATTAAATAAAGCTACATCTGTTCCTGGTCTTTGCCTAAGCCATAAAGTAGCATATTTAACCAGTTCAATCTCCCGGGGATCGGCAACAATCAATTGCGCCCCATTTTTAGTCACCGCTTTTTTAATTTCAAGGGCAATAATCGGATGGTTTTCAGTAGTATTAGAACCGGTAAGATAAATAACTGAAGCATTGGCAATCTCTTCGATGGAATTAGTCATTGCTCCACTACCGAAGGCTTGAGTTAAACCAGCCACAGTCGCCGAATGACATAATCGAGCGCAATGATCCAGGTTATTTGTTCCTAAAACAGCCCGACTAAATTTCATTAGAAGATAATTCTCTTCATTGCTACATTTTGCAGAAGATAATACGGCTAAACTATCACTGCCACTTTCTTTTTTAATTTGGGTAAACTCACTGCTAATTAATTGGTAAGCTTCCTCCCAGCTGGCTTTTTCAAACTTACCATTCCTCTTAATTAAAGGAGTAGTTAGTCGATCTTTAGAATGGATATAATCATACCCAAAACGCCCTTTAACACAAAGATTAATTCCATTAACTACACTCTCAGGGTTAGAAGTAACTTTTACTATCTTTCCATCTTTGATATTAAAATCAAAATTACAACCTACTCCGCAATAATTACAAGTGGTCTTGACCTTAGTAAATTCCCAAGTTCGACCCTTTCCTTGAGCTTCTTTATCTACCAATGCACCTACCGGGCAGACTGCAACACACTGCCCGCAAAATACGCAGTTTGAATTTTTTAAATCAACCCCTACGTCTACTATAATCTTTGTTTTTGTCCCCCGATACCCAAAATCGAGAATATTTGATTGCTGAATTTCATTGCATATTTCCACACATCTTCCACATAGCAAACATTTATCCAATTCTCTTACAATAAAAGGGTTATTACTATCAATAGTAATCTCTTTTTTATTTTGTTCAAATCTGGATTTCTTTATACCTAAATCATAAGCCAGGTCTTCCAAAATACAAGAACCGCTCTTCTCACAGGTCATACAATCTAGAGGATGATTGGCCAGTAATAATTCCAAAGTCATTTTCCGAACTCTGGCGACTCTTTTATTGTTAGTATAAATATTTAAACCTTCTTTTACCGGATAAGCGCAAGAAGCAACTAATGCAGGTACACCAACAACCTCTACAACACATATCCGGCAAGAACCAGGAGTAAATCCGAGTTCAGACATAACACATAAAGTGGGAATTTTAATACCTACCTTTTTAGCAGCATCTAAAATAGTTATTCCTTCTTTTACTTTTACCTTAATATCGTCTATTATTATATTTATCAAAGACACTGCTCTTCCACTCCTCTTTTTTAAAAACTTTTCTTTCTAAATAATTAAAAATTACCTTTTCTTATTTTTCCTCTTAGTCTTCTATTTTAATATCACACCTTAGACTTTGATTTTGAATATCACGCAAGATTTGTAACAAATCTTCTCTTTTAATTCCATGCTTATTAATAATCTCTTTTACTGTAATAGCTCCTCCTCTTTCTTAAACTCACAACGTAGACATCTGTCTGCTTCTTTACCAGCAGTTTTCCTGTCCCAAGTCTTTTCAACTTCCGTATAAGAATCTCTTTTTTCTACCGGAACCAATATATTTTTTGCCCGTTCATAATCTACCGGTTCTTCTTCCGGGTCAAACTTCACTTCGATTGCATCCATTATATTCCAGGGATATTCCTTTCGGCCACCGGTTAAATATTTATCTATGGCTTCAACTGCTCTCTGTGCTTGCCCGATTGCCTCTACTACAGTAGAAGGACCAGTCACCACATCACCTCCAGCAAAGATATCTTCTGACATCGTCTCTCCTTTATGAGAATGGCAAAAGATAGTTCCATTTCTATTAAACTTGATCGTCTCTTTATCAAATAAGTTACAGAGAGATGGTTTTTGGCCAATGGCTAAAATCAATAGATCAATTTCTCTAACAAACAAAGAAGTTTCTATTTCCACAGGTCTTCGTCTACCAGATTTATCAAATTCACCAAGCCGCATATTCACAAATTCAACTGCTAACCTATTGTTACTGTCTGTCTTAATTGATTTGATATTTTGTAGAAGCTGTATCTTTATTCCTTCGTTTTCTGCTTCATTAATCTCTTCTAACTCTGCAGGCATTTCCTCTCTGGTTCGGCGATATACTATGGTTACATCTGCCCCCATTCTCTTGGCAGTCCTGGCTGCATCTATAGCGGTATTTCCCCCACCAATAACTACTACCTCCTGGCCAACAGAGATTTCTTCATTATTATTGATTTTATACAAAAAATTCAACCCACTCATAACTCTATTATTACCATCTATCCCTTCAATTGCAGGCATAATTGAATCCCCTGTTCCTACAGCAATGTAAAAGGCCTTAAACCCTTGTTTTCTGAGTTCATCAATGGTTATATCTTTTCCAATTTTAGTATTAGTTTTTATCTTTACTCCATATTGAGATAAGGCTTGAATCTCTTTTTCCACTATATTTTTAGGAAGCCTATATGAAGGGATAGCGTAGGTAAGCATGCCTCCAGCTTTAGCTTCGGACTCAAAAACAGTAACCTCGTATCCCAGCATAGAAAGAAAATAAGCATTAGATAGTCCGGATGGACCTGAACCAATGACTGCTACCTTAATTCCATTAGAATTTTGTTTTTTAGGGAAACATTTTAAATAATCATCTATTGAATCAGCCATAAACCGTTTTACAGAACGAATACTGACAGCCGAATCAAGATCGTTTCTTCTGCATTTAGCTTCACACTGATGAGGACAAACCCGTCCACAAACAGCCGGAAATGGATTATTCTTTAAATGTGTCTTTAAGGCTTGGACAAAATTGCCCTCTTTAGTGTAGGCAAGATAAGCCGATACATTTACTGAGGCAGGACAAATATTGGAGCAGGGAGCATATACTAATTCCGCACATACTCCTGCCCGACATTTTTTATCACGAATATGTTCAATATATTCGTCTCTGAAATATCTTAAAGTAGCAAGAACCGGATTAGGTGCCGTTTGACCCAAACCGCAAAGTGAAGCATCTTTTATTGTTTCTCCTATTTCTTCTAAAAGCTCAACATCTCTTTCTTCCCCTTTTCCTTCGCAGATATTAGTAAGAACTTCTAACATCCTTTTGGTTCCTTCGCGACAGGGGGTACATTTACCACAAGATTCTTCCTGGCAAAAATCCATAAAGAAGCGGGCTATATCCACCGCACATTTATCTTCATTCATCACAATTAATCCACCAGACCCCATGATCGCGCCTAAATTTTTTATAGTATCGTAATCTATGGGGATATTAAGGTATTTAACAGGAATACAGCCTCCCGAAGGTCCGCCTAATTGGGCAGCTTTAAATTTTTTACCATCAGGTATGCCCCCTCCAATATCATAGATAATAGTCCCTAAAGTCGTCCCAATAGGAACTTCCACTAATCCCACATTATTTATATCACCGGTAAGAGCAAATACTTTGGTGCCTTTACTAATCTCTGTTCCTATATTAGCGAACCAAGAACTTCCTTTTAAAATTATTTGACTAACATTAGCTAATGTTTCTACATTATTCAAAATGGTCGGTTTTTCCCATAAACCTGCATTAGCGGGAAAAGGTGGTCTTGGACGAGGCATTCCCCTTTTACCTTCAATGGACCTCATTAAGGCTGTTTCTTCTCCACAGACAAAAGCTCCTGCACCCCGGTAAATCTTTAAATCAAAATTAAATCCGCTTCCTAGAATATTCTTGCCTAAAAGACCATATTTTTTAGCCTGATTTATCGCTTTATTCAACATTTTTATAGCCAAAGGATATTCGGCACGGCAATAGATATAACCCTGATGAGCACCTATAGCTTTTGCTGCAATAACCATTCCTTCAATAACGGCATGGGGGTCACCTTCTAAAACACTCCTATCCATATAAGCTCCCGGATCACCCTCATCAGCATTACAAACAACATATTTTACTTTACTTGCTGTCTGGGCAGCATATTTCCATTTGATACCTGTAGGAAAACCTGCTCCACCTCTTCCTTTTAATCCCGAATCTAAAATTTCCTGAACAATCTCTTTTTGGTTCATCTCCTTTAGAGCTTTAGCCATTCCCATATATCCATCCCTGGCAATATAATCTTCAATTTTCTCTGGATCAATTATCCCCCGATTTTTCATTACTCTTACCTCTTGATTTGAAAAAAAAGGGATTTCTTCTATACCAGGTATAGCTTTATCCAATACAATCTCATTTGCTAAATTACCTTTATACTTAATTCTCTCCTTGATTTGCTCTTCTTTTCCCCTTGCCAAGGCATAAGCAACAACAACTTTTCCTCCTAAAATATGCTTTTTAAAAACTTCCAATACCTTATCTTTGTCCATATACTGATAAATTATTGGTTCCTGCCCAAATATTTCTACAGTAATTAAAGGCTCTCTGCTGCATAACCCCATACAGCCAGAAGCAATAATGGTAATATCTTTTTGTTCACCTTTCTCAATTTCTTTGGTCAGAGCATCCATAATTTTTTGGGCACCCGAAGCAATGCCGCAGGTGCCCATATGGACGGTTATTCTTATTTTTTTTCCTGTTTTTGATAATTCTCTTTTAGTTAAGGTATGCTTCTTAATTTTTATTAAATCTTCTGTCTTAATTTTTCCCACAGTCTTCCCCTTCCCTGTCTTAACCTTAACCGTTACTTATATTGTTCTAATATCTCTTTTATCTTTGAGGGCTTAACTCTTCCATAAACTTCTTCATCAACTACTATTACCGGAGCCAATCCACAAGCTCCGAAGCATCTTACCGTCTCATAAGTAAATCTTCTATCGGTAGTAGTTTCTCCGGGTTTCACTTCAAATTCTTTCTCAATTATTTCTGCATTTTTCTTGCCCCCTCTGACATAACAAGCTGTGCCCAAACACACCTTGACCGTGTGTTTGCCTCGGGGGGTCATAGTAAATATTGAATAAAAGGTTACAATTCCATAAATTCTACTTAAAGAGATATTAGCTTTATTAGATATTTGTTTCTGAATATTAATGGGCAGATATCCAAGGAGATCTTGAGCTTCCTCCAGTAATAGTATTAATCCTCCCGGCTCCACTCTGTATTTTTCAATAATTTTATTTAATTTATTTACCTGCTCAAGAGTAAATTCTTCTAACAAATTATCAATCTGCTGTTCCATTTCTTTTTCTCCATTTACTAATAGAACGCTATAAATCTCTATCTTGTTATTATTCAAATTTTTTAATGAATATAACCTGAACAAGATCCGCTTGACCTCTAGTTACCCTTTAACAGTGACTATAAACATTTTATATATGAATTAATTATATCTTATAAGGAGATATAATCCAATAAAATCTTAGTAAAAATAAGCTTAATAAAATTTATCTTCCAAAATCTGGCCAATATTTTCTTTTGACATAATTATCCCCTTTTTTCTCTTTCTTGAAGTTGTCTCTCTAACCTTAATTCCTAATTTATATTCTATAGCTTTTAAAATACTCTCTGCTCCTAATAATTGACATATTAGAATCAACTTTCCCGTATATTACAAGATCCTGGCCCTCAATATAAACTTGTACCATAGATTCTTGTTTACAAAATCCAGCACAACCGGTTGTAGTAATTATAATATCAGTTTTGTTGTTCTTTCCAACAAGATCTACAAGTGTGTTCATTGTCTGCTTTGCTCCCACAGCAATACCACATGTTTCCATGCAAACAATAACTTTAATCCTATGTTCTCCAGAACGTCTCTGGAGACTCCCTCTCTCTATCTCTTATTTGTTTTAGTACTTCTAAATTCTTCATTGTTCCTTCTCTTCATATAATAATAAAATTTGTCAAATTATATATCAGTATTCATTTGTAAGCTTTTCTTGCTCTGATTTTTTCTGATACAGTATTGAATCATAAATTTAAAGTTATCTTAATATTTGGAATCTTCAACACCTAATATTTGTGAAAGTAATCACAAATGTAAAACAAAAGAAATTTTATCATATAGATAGATAATAAGTCAATCGCTCAAACTCTATAGATAAATCAACATTATGTAATTTAATTTCTGGGGGTAATATCAGGTGGGTAGGGGCAAAATTTAAAATGGCTCTAATTCCACTTTTAACCATCTTATTTGCCACCTCTTGAGCAGAATTAGCATAAACCTGCTAATACTTCCAATCATTATATTTTTCTTAACTATAAATTTTTCCATCTTTTCAATATCATAAATATAAACACGGTACTAAATAGATAAACGATTTATAGTAATATGGGGAATACTTTTTCGCTTCAACATTAGCATTTCTTTTCTTATACGGTAAATAATGAATTATCCTAATATAGATTACTCTTGCAACAAATTCAAATTTGATCCCATCTTCATCTTCTAAATCTTATGCTCATTTTTTTTATTATTTCGTAGTCAAGGTAGTCTCTCTTCTACAACGGGCACAAAGAATTTTTACCCGGTCAGAACGTCCCTCGTCTTTTAATGCTGATATAATATTCTCATCTATAATCCCAAGGCTTTTTAGGCGGGACAGATAAAGGGTAGGATTTGAATAGGTTAATTCACCTATTTTTTCAGAAATCCATTTTAAATGATCCTTACAGGCAATAGGTTTACCACAAATTTCACAGAGCTGCAGCTCCTTTTCTATCCTCTCATCGGATTCGCTCCGATCAAAAAATGAAAGTTCCCAATCGTTGGTCAATTTAACCCCTTCGTGATTAACAATACATGCAGCCTCACACTGTCCGCAGAATATACAGGTATCTGTATAATGGATTATAATTCGTTTGGCATTATTAGCGTTCTCATCTACTATATCTTTATGGTCAATTGCTCCTACAGGACATACTTCACTACAGGCAAGGCAACCAACACACTTTTCTTGATTAAATTCAGGCTGACCCCTGAAATTTGGATGAGACGTATGCGGTTCCTTTGGAAATTTAGAAGTATACGGTCCCTGGATAAGCGCTTTTATCGCTTCTATTAATTCCCTTACTTTTGGAAGTTTCATAATATAATTTTATCCTTACTTATTATTTAATCCTACTTTAGGCTTCTCCCTCTTTATCTTCCGCATATTTATCAACAATACTATCTTTCCAGAGTTTTACTCCTGCTCTATGTGCACCTCTTGCTATAGCATGTGCTGCTACTGGAGCGGTTAAAATAACAAATATTATACATAAGAGGGATTTCATTCCAGCAGCAGTAAATCCGACTATAAGGAACGAACCAAATAAAATACTACAAGTACCAAGAGTAACACACTTTGTTGCTGCTTGCAAACGACAATATACATCTGGAAGACGTACAAGCCCCAGACATCCAAATAAATCAAAAGCCATTCCTATACTTATAAATATTAAACCTATAATATTAATCATCAAATCCTTTTCCCTCCAAATACTTAGAAAGTGCAAGTGCGCATATAAAGCTCTGAAGTGCCCATGCTATGCCTATATCTATATACCAAGGCCTGCCTGTTGAAATAGTCAAAACCGCGCATAGTCCGACAATCAAAATTCCCAGAATATCGAGGGCAACTATCCTATCAGCTCCGGTTGGACCTCTCCATACTCGGTAAAGGCATAAAATACATGCCAGAATGATTATGTAGAGAACTCTACCTAAAAACCCAACATAGGGAAGGTCGGGATAAAATAGAAATGGTAGCGGGCGTATTATTATAAAAATAATAATTCCTACTAAAAAAATCATACTAATAAACCATCTAAATATCTTCATATCCTATCCTCTAATCAAAAATCTTTTTCAATATTTTTTCAAAGGGTTCAACAATAATTTTCGTGCTCGATTCAATATCTTTTGTCTTTACATTAATCCAGTGTATATATAGAATACCATTATCTTTATCTATATCAACACTCATTGTACCAGGAGTCAATGTTATGGAGTTGGCTAGAAACGTTAAGGCTGTATCTGTTTTTAATTCAACTTTTACTTTAACTATTCCTGGATTTATAGGTAACCGAGGATGCAAGACACGATATGCAACATCCAGATTAGCCTTAAAACATTCCCATAAGAATATAGGTAAATAATAAGCAAAAAAATACCAATACCGCAACGGATGTTTTAATACATGTGGCCGGGTTATAAATAAATCTCCTATCATAAAGGTAACAAATGCAGAAACAAATCCACCAACAATAAGGTGCTGCCAATCTGGCACCCAGCTTAAAAGACACCATACTATAAATGCTACGAAAAACATAATTATTTTACTCTTCATCTACTGTATCCCCTTAAAGACTATATCAGCATATTTTGTGCCTTCCAAAAGCACGTCAGAAGCAGGTTTAAGAAAAACCTCATTTATATTGGGAATGAGTAAAGCTCCTCCAACTACACAAATAAGTGCCAGAATTACCATCGCTATTTTCATAAAAAAAGGTACTTCCTTTACTTCACTCCATTTCTTTCTCAGTTCACCAAAGAAGGCATACTTCATAACCTTGGTAAAAGATGCTAAAGTTAATATACTTGCTAAAACAGCCCAGAAAGCATATCCTAAATGATTAGCTTGTACAGCTGCAATTATAATAATCAATTTACTCCAGAAACCATTAAAAGGAGGAATACCTGCAATTGACATAGAGGCAATAAGACTTGTAGTACTTGTGATAGGCATTTTTGTTGCTAGTCCTCCCATTTCTTGTAAGTCGCGCGTACCAGTTGCATATTCTACCGCCCCTGAATTCAAAAATAACAATGATTTAAATACGGAGTGATTAAAAAGATGGAACAAACCCCCTATTATACCAAGTGGTGTGCCCAGACCAATCCCTAGAATAACATATCCAATCTGACTTATAGAGTGGTAGGCTAGAAGTCGCTTAAAATCCCATTGTCCAATAGCTAAAAATACTCCAATAACCATTGATAGGGTTCCTAGTATCATAAGTATTGAAGAGAGGGGAAAGTTTATTCCAATTACATTGTAAAAAATTCTACATAATGTATATATTCCCAGTGATTTTATTAATACCCCTGAAAGCATTGCCGATATTGGAGCTGGTGCAGAAGGATGAGCATCCGGAAGCCAGGCATGAAAAGGAACAAGCGCTGCCTTAAGCCCAAACCCCATAATAAATAAGACACTCACCATGATGGTAATATTACTTGCACTTTTTTGAGCCAGAATATTCGCCATATCCGCCATATTCAATGTAGAGGTATAACTATATAAAAATACGATTCCAAGAAGGAGAAAAAGTGAACCTACGCTACTCATTACAGTATATTTAAACGCTGCTTCGAGCTCATGACGTTCTGTACCAAAAGCAACTAAGGCATAACTTGCAACAGAGGCTATTTCTAAAAATACAAATAGATTAAATATGTCACCGCTTACCACTACCCCGTTCATCCCAGCCACCATCAGCAGGAATAATGTATAAAATTTCCATTTCGAGGTAAATCTCTCCATATAACTTATGGAATAAATGGAAACGGAAAACGCTATCAGATTTACAGTTATTAGCATAAAGGCTGTCAAACCGTCTAATACAAGGGCTATTCCAATGGGTAACTTCCAGCTACCAACACTATATACAAGAGTACCTTTTGTAACTATTGTCCACATAGCTAAAATAGAAAGACCTAATAAAATGAGTGTTGTTATGTTTCCTATTACATCTGGTATCCATTTTAATTTCTTACCAATTATTGAAATTATAAATGCCCCTAATAGAGATATAGCCACAAAAAGTGGTATTATATGAGATATAGCTATCATCCCTTTAACTCCTTAATTTTTGTAATATCAAACGTCCCGTACTTTTCATATATTCTCATTGCGATAGCCACAAGCATTGTTGTTGTTGCTAACCCAATCACAATTGAAGTAAGAACAAGTGCTTGAGGAAGAGGATCAACCATATTAACAATTTCAACCTCAGATGAAAGAATTGGAGCCCTGCCTTCCATACGATAAGCTACTAGTATAAAGAAAAGATTCACAGCATATTCTGCTATAGTAATTCCCAAAATGATCTTGATTATATTTCTTTTTACTAAAATACAATAAAGTCCGCAACAAAAAAGCATAAGACAAAGCAAATATATTATCATTCTTTTTTTTCCCATTCAAATTTTAATAATACTAAGGCGATAAATATAGCAAAAAGCCCGGCGCCAACTTTAAGACTTATGGCTATATTGCAAAAAGGTATAATACCTGCACTAAATAACCTGAATTTTTCTCCCTTTGATATAAAATTTAAAAAGAAGTATCCACCAGAAAATCCTATTAGAGCTATACTTAAAAATAGAAGGGCACCGGTACTTTCAAAAAACGAAATTGTTTTTCTAGGAAGTTTCTTTAAAGCCACCTCTTTACCATAAGCAAGCATAAGGTGTACAAAAGAAAGTGCTATAATAACTCCGCCAGCAAATCCTCCCCCAGGCGATATATGACCGTGTAAAACTATATAAATTCCATAAAGTAGTATAAGTCCTACAGTAAAAGGGGTAATTACTTTTACAATTAGAGACATGCCTTTTTCCTGTTCTTTACTCATCGTCTTCCTCCACAATCTCATCTTTTTTCTTTCTGCCTATACGCCGCACAATAGTTAGAACACCTATTACCGCGGTAAATAATATCGTAGCCTCGCCTAGAGTATCATAAGCCCTAAAATCAAGAATAATTGAAGAAACGAGGTTAGATGCACCTGTTTTAGCTAACCCTTCTTTCAGATATATGTTGGCAACTCTCATAATAGGGTAGCCAAATTCAGGTAAATCTTTAAAGGCTTTTACAGCTACAAATAAGAACATTGCAATAAAACCTGCAGCAACAAAAGTATTAAAAAGCCAACTATCAGTTTTTGAAAATGGAAGATCTTTTTTTAAGATCGCCCTTAACAATATAATAAAACACAACATTTCAACAACAATCTGTGTAATAGCTAAATCGGGTGCTTTAATTATTAAAAAAACTATCGAAAGCACCAGACCAACAGCTCCAGTAGATATTACAGCAGAAAGCAGGTCTTTTAACTCAATTGCGACTATCGCTCCAACAATCATAAGTACTAATAAAATATATAATTCTATCATCTCATTACCTTAATAAAATATAAAATAGTATTATCATTCCTAAAAGACACCAGGAAAGATATGTAAGGAGTATACCATTGTGTAAATAGCTCAAAATCTTATTAAAACCAAAGGTTATTATAGAACCTAAATGGTAAACATCAAATAATTTCCTCTCGGCTAATCTATAAATAGCATCTAAGGGAGCTATGTCTTTTATTGTATTATAAAATTCGGTTCCTGAAACCCTCATATTTGGCTGCTTTTCCAATATTTCCCCACCAATAAATGCTTCTGTCTCTCTTGTTTTTGTTATTGTGCCCAAAAGATAAATTATAACACCAACTATAATTCCCACAATTATTAAAATAGTAGCAAGGCTTGCATTCCATATACCGAAAAATTCTACCTTTCCTTCTAAACTTGGAAAGATAAACATTTTAAGAGGTATCCTGTAAGCAAATACACCAAATATTACACAGAGAACTGCAAGAAAAACCTGAGGAATCCACATAGTTGGACTAGCTTCTCTTGGCTTATTATTCATCACTCTACCCTTCATCGATGTTTGGTCAAGTAGATATTGCACATTAACTGGTTGACCTAAAAATACAGCATGGATTAATTTCATAAAACTCGCCAGGGTAAGGGAACTACCAAACATTGCGGCAATAAGCCATATTATCCAGAGATGACTACCATTACTAGCTGTCTTTATTATGCCTTGATAAATCATCCATTTTGAAACAAATCCATTTAAAGGGGGTATTCCTGATATCGCTAATGATGCTATTAAGAATGTAATAAAGGTAATAGGCATTACCTTAGCAAAACCACCTAGCTTCTCAAGATTAGTTGTTCCTGCTTCTTTTTCAACTGCACCACCCGAAAGAAAGAGACAGGATTTATACACCGTGTTGTTTAACATATGAAACAACCCCCCTGCTATGCCAATGGGATTACCCGTACCGATTCCTAAGACCATATATCCCACCTGGCTTACAGCATGATACCCTAAAAGTCTCTTTAAATCATGTTGTATAAGCGCCATCATAACTGCAGCCACAATAGTAAAACTGCCTATTATCATTAAAACTGTATTTAAAGCTGGGGTCATTTTAAACATATTCAAGGAAATCCTGGCAAGAAAGTATATCCCCAAAAGCTTATCCAGAGATGCCGGTAAAAAGGCAGTAACCGGTGTGGGTGCATCTTTGGCGGTATCTGGAACCCAAGTATGAAATGGCATCGCACCTGCCTTAGCAAAAGCACCTGCTGCAAGGCACATATATGCTAAAACCGCTATCTTTGTATTTAATGTTATGTTTATTCTATCCATCTGAAGTGAACCTGTAAGTTGCCAAATAATAGCCAGCCCAATAAGCATAAGGGCATCTGTGCCACCAATTATTATAAATGCTTTTTTAGCCGTATAAGATGCATGTTCCGTTTGACCAAATCCGATTAATAAATATAAAAGAAGTCCTAAAAATCCCCAGAATATCATAAAGAGAATAAGATGATTGGAAAAGACAGCACCAAGTGAACTCAGTAGAGTAAGGACTAAACAAGAATAATAGTAAATCAATCTTTTTTTCTGCCGCATAAACCCAAAAGAATAAAGGGTGATTAATAAAAAAAATAGTGTTATAAATACCCCTACAAAAAAAGATAGATTATCGAATTTAAAAAACTGCGTAGCTAAATTCATTTAACTCCCATCTTATTTCTTAATATCTTGGTTTTTTCCTGAGAAAGTTTAATTAAATCTTTTCCACTATATATATTCTTCCTCTTTGTATTACATACGGTCATTCTTTCTGTACAGCAATAGCAAGGATCTATAGCAGCTAAAATTATCGTCGCATCTGAAATGTCCTCACCTATAACAGTAGCTTTATATGTAGGGAGGTTCATAAATGTAGGCGCCCTGACCTTATGACGAACAGGCCTGTTTGTTCCATCGCTTTTTACATAATGGAAACATTCGCCTCTTGGCGCTTCTATATGTCCTATACCTTCCCCTGGAGGAATATCCTTAATATTAGCATCTATTTCACCGCCTGGTAAGTTCAAAAAGCAGTTCTTTATTATCTTTATTGACTCAAAGATCTCTAATACTCTTACTACCACTTTATCGAAAACATCACCGTTATGGGTAACTATCATATCCCACTCTACTTTATCATAAGCTCCATAAGGTGAGTTTTTTCTCACATCTCTCGCTACACCTGAAGCCCTTGCAACAGGTCCAAGAGCACAATAATTTATAGCGTCTTCTTTGGAAAGAATACCTATTCCTTTCGTCCGAGCATGCAAAACTGGATCATCTATAACTGCTTTTTTCAGCATCTCCAATGTAGGTACGATAGAATCTATCTTTTTGATAACCACTGGTATATCTTCAGATTTTATATCTCTTCTTACCCCTCCGGGCTTAAACATAGCATAATTATTTCTATTCCCGGTTAATATCTCCATCACATCAAGAATCTCTTCTCTTAGTTTCCATGTCCACATATATACAGTATCATATCCTAAAAAGTGGCCGGCAAGACCTAACCATAGTAGATGTGAATGTATCCTTTCACCTTCAGCTATTATAGTCCTTATATATTCGGCCCTCTCTGGCACTTCTATAGGGATAATATCCTCTACTGCTCTGGTATAGGCAAAGGGATGGCTTGTTGAACATATACCACAAATTCTCTCTATCACAAAAGTAGACTGATCAAATGTCTTTGTCTCAGAAAGTTTCTCTATTCCTCTATGATTGTAGCCAATATGCACATCAATATCTACAACTTTTTCTCCTTCAACAGTAAGCATAAAGAATTCCGGCTCCTCTATTAATGGATGATATGGACCTATTGGTATTATTGTTTTTGACATTTTACTCCTCTATCTCTAATAGCGTTCTTATCCCACTCTTTATAATCCCTTCTTAATGGATAAACACCATCTGGCCAATCGTCTGGTAAAAGAAGTCTCCTCAAATCAGGATGGCCTTTAAAATTTATACCTAATATTTCATGTATTTCTCTTTCTATCCAGTTTACACCTTCAAATATAGTTGCAAGAGAATCTATTTCTAATTTTGGTTTTTGTATTTTTATTCTTAAAGAAATCAATAGATTAATATCTTCGATCAAAAAATGGTAAAGAATTTCCATATGATAGCGTGTGTCTACACCAGAGGCGGTATTGAACCTAGCTTTTAAATCTTTAAAAATATAACTTGCTACCTGAATTATTGCTTCAGGTTTAATCTCGATATATACTCTCTTAGGAGATTTATCTAAAACTTCAATTATGTCATCCTTAAATTTTTTTCTTAAATCACCTAAAACTTCTTCCCGTGTCATCTTTCGGCTCCTTTGTCATTCAGTATGATAATTAGTACAGACGAACTTCTTCACTTTTTCGCAGTACCTGCTTTAACTTTCTCAATCAACTTTACTACACCGGCAATTATTGCCTCTGGCTTTGGGGGACAACCCGGTATATAAACATCCACAGGAATAACCTTATCTATCGGAATAGGACAATTATAGCTATGAATAAACATACCTCTCGATAAAGCACATTCTCCTACCGCTACCACAAGGCATGGCTTTGGTATCTGTTCATATAGTCTTTTTACCCTTTCCATCGACTTCCGATTGCCTGAACCAGTAATCAAAAGAACGTCAGCGTGTTTTATGCTCCCTACAAGAAGCATACCAAACCGCTCGATATCGAATCTCGGTGTAAGGCAGTCCAGTATTTCAATATCACAATTATTACAACTCCCGGTGGACAAATGAAATAACCACGGTGAGTTTAGAAGTGCATTTAATTTTATACTCATGTTATCTTCCTAATAATGCCAATACTACGGCTATTATTGCAATTATAGTCATAGGCCCCCAGAAAAACTTGACGGCCTGGTCAATCCTTACACGGGGATTGGTATTTCTTATAACTGTCATCAAGGCAACTAAACCAATATATTTTAACACACTGTACAAGAGATGTATACCATCAAATCTTAAACCACCTATAAATATAATTATTAAAAAGAATGGAAGTGTAAATAGAAGCATATTCTTCGTAAGTTTATAAATAGCAAGTCCAGAACCCGAATACTCTATTAATACACCACCGCTAATTTCCGTTTCTGCTTCAGGGATATCAAAAGGGATTAGTGCTAATTTAGCCTGCATACATATTATTGCCACAATTAAAGCTAAAACACCAGACCAACTTCTAACCAACGCTCCGTTCTGTGCTTGAAAAGCTAATATCTCACCAAGCTTAAAAGTAAACCCAGATTTTATCACCGTAACTAATATTACAAGTATAAAAGGAAGCTCATAACTTAATATGAGCTTCATCTCTCTTGATGCACCTAAACTTGCAAGTGGATTTCTTGATGCAAAACCACCCATAATAATACTTATAGAAGGAATTACTAAAAAATATAATACTACTATTAAATCACCTAAAAAACTTTTTGCCGGGTTAATATTATTTATCCATAATAAAGTAGATACTAATATCACACTTGCAAAGCCAATAACTGGGGCCATCAAAAACGTTATCTTTGATGAACCTGCTGGAATAAGCGTCTCTTTACCTAGAAGCTTTACAATATCTATCAATGGTTGTAAAAGAGGTGGGCCAACGCGATATTGTATCCTGGCTGTAACCTTTCTATCTATCCAGCTGGCTAGAAGTCCGATAATAGCTGTTAAAAAAAATCCATAAAATAAAAAATAAAATATGTAAATCATGCCTTCTCCCTATTCCAATGAGTGGAATGAACTATAATATTGTCACCAACTAAAAAAGTATTTTCATCCAGCTTGACATCGTCTTTTTTAGAACTTAATGCGTTATAAGGGCAGCTCTTTACACATAATATTTCATCCTTTTGATCCCTTCTATCAAGACAAAAATCACAATTATGAATTAATAACGGAACATTTTCTGGATATATTGTGCCATAAGGGCAAGCATAGGAACATGATTTACAACTTATACATCTCATATTGTGTCTTATCAACAACTTATCCTTCTGTTGTTCAATTGCCTCTACCGGGCAAGCATTAACACAGTGCGGCTCTTCACACTTACGACATACCAATGCATATGTTACAAGTTCTATTATAGAATTAATACCATTATTATCTGGATGATAAAAATAACTACAATTGATAACACATTCTTTACACTCTCCAGAGTTACAAATATCAAGATCTATAAAGAGCCTTATATCCTTGTCTTTTTTGGGCTTAAGATTTAATTTTTCCTGATAAATTTGTTCTGCACTGGTATACATTTTTACTCCCATATATTTGAAAAATCTTTTACCTTATCATAACTAAAAACAGGACCATCTTTGCAAGCATAATATATCCCTAATCTACAATGACCACATTTTCCTATACCACATGACATATTCTTCTCCATAGAAAGGTATACATTTTCTTCTCTAAAGCCCATATCAAGTAATTTTTTAGTCGAAAACTTCATCATTACTGGTGGCCCACAAACAATTGCAATACCACTTTCATAATCCATATCTAGGTCACCCAGAATAGTAGTTACAACACCTACATTTCCTTCCCATCCGCTATCACCTTTGTCGACAGTAAGTTTTATATCCAAATCTTTTCGTTTGGCCCAATCGTCTATTTCGCTTCTATATAGCAACTCCTGAGGTGTCTTGCAACCTCCTCTAAAAAATAATTTTTTAAATTCTCCACTCCTATCAAAAAGCTCATACATCAAACTTCTAAGAGGGGCAAATCCACATCCACCACCCACAACTAATATCTCCTTGCCTTTAAACTTATCTATAGGATAACCTCTCCCGAAAGGTCCTCTCACACCTACAATATCACCTTTTTTAAGTTCATGAATCTTTTCAGTAACCTTGCCTACCCTCATAACAGTTAGTTCCATTATACCTTTCATAGCAGGCCTTGATGAGGGGGTAAAAGGAGCCTCACCAATACCTGGAATAGTCAGCTCTACAAACTGGCCTGTTTCAAATGTTATCGGTTCTTTTGGTTCAATTTTTATCGTCTTTATAGTAGGTGTCTCAGATATAACTTCTGTAATTTCAGCCTTAATAGGCCTATATGGATTTTTAATCTTATGCATTATTCACCAATCTATTAAGAATTTTCCTAATGTCTATCTTTGCAGGACAAGCAGATATGCACCGACCACAACCTGTACAGGCATAAAGGTTAGCAACTTTTGGGAAAAAATCAAATTTCTTCTCAAATCTGTTTCTCAATCTCATCCATAATTCTGGTCGAGGATTTGCTCCCCCTGCAACTTGAGCATAATCTTTTATCATACAAGAATCCCAGATACGCAAACGAGCCATCCGGTTTTCATCTTTCTGATCATAAAGTAAAAAACAATGGCACGTAGGACAGATTGTATTACACGCTCCACACTCAACACAATTATTCGCTTCATCAGCCCAGATATTTGATTCATATCCTCTTTCTATAATACCCTTAAATGAATCCTGATATGGGATTTTGTTTTCTCTTATATTTTTTTCTACTGCTTTAATCACTTTTTCTCTCTGTTGATCTCTTTGGGATATAAATTCTTTTTTTTCTTCTTCAAAAAGAAAAGAATATTTCTCAACAAGGTTCTGTCCCTTTTGAGAACCAACCTCGACAATAAAACCTTCTCCTACCATAGAAAGATTTATATCGAAATTTTCCTGAGGGTAAGGCTTTACATTAAGCGCAAGGCAAAAACAAGTACCTATAGCTAAAGTACAATCAATAGAAATAATCAGGTTGTTTTCACACATCTTAATATAGAAAGGATCTTGGTAATCTTGATTCATGAATACATAATTCTGGATCTTAAATCCCTTGAGGTCACAAGCTTTCACGCCAACTATACAAAAAGGTTTCTGGATTGTATGAGGAATATCAGACTTGAAGTTTTCGGCAACGATTTCCCGTGCACGGAAGAAAAAAGATTTTAACGGTTCAAAGGCTCGCACCTCACCGATAACAATATCATCAGTGAAGTCAATATACTTTTTATAAAAACGCTGTTCACCTTTTTTAACCGGGATGTAAATCTCATAGTCATTCTTCAGGTTTTCGAGTAATTTAGTGAAATTACTGGAAAAAATATATTGCAAAATTATACTTCTCCTTGTCCTTGTGTAACAATTACAACATTTTGTTTTTCAAAAATTGTTCTATTATACTTTAGCCATTGGTAAAAATCTTTTCTCTTTATTTAATTATTTTATATTACTCTTGTCTTGCTAGTTCTGTCAAATTTTTTTTGCTACCTCACTAAATTTTTTACTTCGCTAATTCTCTCTAAACAACTATTGTATATTGATAAACGATTAATTGCTGCATAAGGTATTTTCTTTTGTCTCAAGATTTAATTTCCTTTTGTTATCTAGAAGTAATAAAAAAGGGATAACCTAATTCTTTTAATTTTTGTGAAATATTTTGAGCTTCCTGGTAGTTTTTAAATTCGCCTACCTGAACCTTATAAAGAGTTTTTCCCTTAACTACATAAGTCTGATATCCTTTATCTCTTATTTCTTTAGCTAAATTTTGGGCATTTTTTTCAGTGGAAAAAGCCCCTACCTGAACAGTATACACTTTCTTCTCTGACGATATTTCGGACTCCTTTATTACCTCTGCTTTAGGCTCTACTTTTGGAGTGTTAACTACATTCGGCTCAGTAAGAGGAGCATTCACTTCCGGAGTAGCCTCTTTTTTTATTTCTATCTTTGCAGGCTCTGTATTTTCTTTAATTTTCTCAACTGTTATCTTTGAGGGTGACTCAACAGGAACTTCTCTTACCGGAGCTTCTCCTTTTTCTTCTATAGTTATTTGATTTTCAGGGGGGATATAACTTCTGTCTCTGGCTAAATGAAACGCTACTCCCAAAATTATAATTGCACCGATCAAGATGATAAAAGTTTCCAGATTACTTCTACTTTTCCTCTTATAAATCCTACTCGCTTTTCTCATATAAAATCATACTCCTATCTTAACTTTTGGATAGATAAAAGTTTTTTTATTATTTTTAGATTACATAATCATATACTTTACTTATTCTACCTTAATTGTAAAAATCCTTCTTTTTTTCTCTTTTAATTTACTCATTTATGATTTAATTTGTCAAATCTTTTTTACTATGATAGCATATTAACCATCAATTAACCAATTTGCCAATTAACCAATTAACCAATCTACCAATTACCCGATCGATTAACCAATTAATCAATAGGAGAATTGGCAAATTGGCTAATTGGTTAATTAAAGGAACAATTATATGAATTTAAAAAGTTATATTCTAATGGGTATAGGAAATACACTTCGAGGTGATGATGGAATAGGATCAATTATTGCCAGAAATTTTAAAGATCGCCATTGGCTCTCCCTTGATTGTGGAGTTGCTCCTGAAAATTTTACCTCCCTCATTAAAAAAAATAGGCCCCATCTTACCGTACTCATCGATGTAGTAGAAATGGACCTCGAACCAGGTGAGTTTAGAATAATCAGTCCTAATAAAATTAATACTATGCACCTAACTACCCATAATATTCCTCTTTCTTTTTTAATTTCTTATTTAGAAAAACTTACCAGAAAAATTATTTTTATCGGTATACAACCTAAAATTATTGATTATTCTGCTTCTATCAGCCCTGAAATTTTGGAGAGTTCCCTAAAAATAATAAAAATATTAAGAGATAAAAAATTCAATCTTATTAAGAAACTATAGAATTATTATTCTTATATTTTTATTTTTTATAACCTTATAAATAATCTTATTCTACCATCAAATTGGATGATTTTCTATCTGTATCAGCGAGAAGAAATTCATCGCTCATCTTCAGACAATTTACCGGACATATATCATTACACTGAGAACAAAAGATACAATGATCAACATGAATTTTAATCTTTTTTTTATCGGGAATAAATTCGATTGCTTCGGAAGGGCATACTTTTATACATAATTTACAACCGGTACATTTATCTCTATCGTAGACAATCTTTCCTCTAAATTTTTCAGGTATTTCTACAGGAGGATGTATCTTTGCTCCTCCCTTTTCAATTTTTTCCAATAATTTTAAGATCGATTCAGGATAATAGGTAATCGGAAATACATTGGTAGCAGGTTTTTTAAATAATTGTTTTAATAACTCAAATCCCATTGGTGTGGGCATGTTATTATCACCTCAAACTATAATAGTATCCAAAGCAATTAAAGCAAGACCAAGTAATCCTATAATTGATAAAGGTACCCAATAAGCATAAGAAACTTGATCTATTTTTAAGCGTGCAGCTGCAACTCTAATGAAAGTTACTTCCATAAACATTACTAAAAATAATTTTACTAAAAAGAATAGTAGGTCTATTATTAAAGCAAATACCCCACTTAAAGCAAATAAAGGAGATAAATTATAGGGAAAAAATAAAACTACAGTTAAGGAAGTCATTACTATGGTTTTTACCGCATCAGCCAAACTAAATATAGCCAGATTTCTTCCCGAATATTCTACTAATAATCCTCCAGCTAACTCCGTCTCTGCTTCTGGGACATCAAAAGGTATCTTAGATAACTCACCTGGAGTAACTATTGCCAAAGTAATTAATAGAAGAAGCGCCCCTACAAAGCCCAATGGCCCAACTAATCCCCAAATAGGATGAGCATTAATTATCGCTAAAGAAAAGACATTCAGTTGGGGATAAACCTGACTTAGCTTCCATCCTAAAGCAACCACCGTAGTTACTAAAGGTAACTCATAACTCATCATCATTACCATTTCTCTTTGTGCTCCTACATTCGCATAAGGTGAACCTGATGCAAAACCGCCCACCACCATTCCGACTGCAGGTAAAGTTAATAAATAAATAATCAATATAATGTCACCATATCCACTTAGCAAAGGGGGAATACTACTTATAGGCAGGTAAAATAAAATGCTGATAGAAGAAACTAAAGTCATAATTGGTACCCCATTAAATATCCAGGGTACCGCATTTTCTGGAACAATATTCTCTTTAATCATTAATTTAAAGAAATCTATAAAGGGTTGCCTAATGGGAGGGCCAACTCGTGCCTGCATTCTGGCCGCTAATTTTCTATCAATACCTTTATAGAATAAACCTATCACTACTCCTAAAAAAGCAATTATAATTGCTCCTATTATTTTTAACAACAATAAAACTAGGTCATTCATGGAGTAATCCTCCTGGTCTTTTGCACACTCAATTCATGTAAATCTTTTTTGGTCAATATTCTTTTTTGACCATCATCCTTATTTAAAATAGTTACTCTATCCATACAAGCAATACAAGGGTCGATAGAAGCTATTACAATTGGTATATCAGCTATTTGCTGACCAATAAGCATGGGAACCCAGGTCATTAAGTTATTATAGGTAGGGGCACGAGCTTTCCAGACCTCAGGTAATTCTGATTCATTTAATTTTACATAATGAATACATTCACCTCGAGGTGCTTCATGTCTACCAATTCCTTCACCTTTTGCTTTCTTTAGTTGATTCAATAATTTAACCAATTTTTTCTCCGCAACAATTTCTCCTGAAGGCATATTATCTAAACACTGTTCAATAATCTGTATCGATTGTACTAATTCTAATAATCTAACAATTATACGATCGTAGACATCACCATTTACTTTACCAGTTAATACATCTGGAGTAATGGCTTTTATTTCCAAATCTGCATAAGCAGAATAGGGTTGATCTTGACGTATATCTTTATTCACTCCTGATGCTCGCGCTGTAGGACCTACAGCACATAAACTCAAAGCATCCTCTTTAGTTAAGACACCTACATTTTTTGTTCTTAAGGCAATAGTGGGATCGTTCAGAAATATATCTTCTATCTTTCCATAACTATCCTTATAATAATCTAAAGTCTTTCGTATTCGAGGTATCTGCTCTTTACTAATATCTCTTCTTACTCCCCCAATCATAAATATTCCATAATTGATTCTATTCCCGGTTAAATATTCTAAAAGATCTAAAACTTCTTCTCTCGCCCTCCAGGAAAAATATAAAACAGAATCAAAACCCAATTCATGAGCGGCAACCCCAGCCCATAAAATATGAGAATGGATCCTTTCTAACTCGGCAATAATTACTCTAATATATTGAGCTCTCTCGGGAACTTCAATTCCAGCGGCATTCTCTACTGCCTGGCAAAAGGCAAAAGGATGAGAAGCTGAACAGATACCACATATCCTCTCTGCTAAATATATAATTTGTATGGGATTTCTTTGTCTTCCCATAAATTCTATTCCCCGATGATTATCTCCGGGGGCTAAATTTACCTTTTCTATACGCTCTCCATATATTTCAAAATTAAAAGTCATCGGTTCTTTTAGAGAAGGATGAACCGGACCAATAGGTAAAGAATAAGTTAACTTACTCAACTTTTCTCACCTCATCTTCTTTTCTCACTATTTTATCCACGCCTTTTTCATCCCTCCTTAAAGGATATACTCCGGTTTGAAAATCCATCGGTAAGAAAATATTTGCTAAATCGGGTAAACCTTCTATAGTTACTCCAAACATCTCTTTGATTTCTCTTTCTGTAGTTTGAGCTCCAGGAATTAAATCGGTAATAGTTGGTATTTTAAGATTCTTTTTAGATAAATGCGTGACCAAGCTGATAGAAGTTTCTTTAAATCTTTCGCCATAGTAAATCGAAAAATGATATATTAATTCAATGTTTTCTCCTATATCGTTTCCTGAAATCATAGCAAAATGGGGAAATTGAATATTGCTTAAAAGTTTTACCGCATCTTTAAGATTTTGGGGATTTACTTGTAACCATATTATATTATAGGTATTCTTTTTTACCCCAGCTGTTTTAGTTTCTACCCTGCTATTAATGATTGCTGATTCATTTAATCCTGTTTTAAATAATTCTACAATTTCATCAGGCTTCATATATTCCATATTTATTATCTCCTTTCCTCTGGTATATCGTATTGCGTATTGCGTATTGCGTTCGGATTTAAATGACAAAAAGAGAAAAAACCTGCAATCTGAAACCTATAACTTTTTAATTGTCACATATTACTCATCACTGTTTCTTTCTGTCTTCTGACTTCCGTCTTCTGTCTTCTGTCTTCTGACTCCTGACTTATTCCCGAGATACAAGATACTATTTTACTTGAGCAGTTTTCAGTTCCTCTCTTAATTTTTCTAACTTAATCCAGGCTTGTAAAATTCCATTTATTATTGCTTCTGGTCGAGTAGGACACCCAGGGACATAAACATCAACCGGGATAATCTTATCTACTGGACCCAATAAATTATAAGAATTATAAAAAACTCCTCCGCTGGTACCACAAGTTCCCACCACTATCACTACTTTAGGTTCAGGAGTCTGTTCATAGACACGTTTTACTCTATCTGCCATCTTATGAGTTACCGGCCCTGTTACTAACAATATATCAGCATGTTTCGGGCTACCGACTAATTTTATTCCAAATCTTTCTAAATCATATCGAGGAGTCAATCCGGCTACAATTTCAATATCACAGCCATTGCAAGAACCTGTATTTAGGTGGAAAACCCATAAAGATCTTTCTAAATATTTATTTAATTTCACTTTATCCTCTCACTCCTACTATAATTAATATTACTACGGTTATTATCACCATCCAACCAGAATAATCATTTATATCACCAGTATGCATTTTAACTAAAGGATTATAGTAACCTTTTAATGCTTCTGTAAAACCCCAATAAATATGACTCGCGCTAATATGAGATCCCTCTTTGGCTTTTTCAGGATTACCAGAAATAAAAGGTTTATCTTGTTCGGTATTCTTTTTATAACTTTTTTCCCCTTTATTTCTTATATAATAAACTATACTACCAATTACTAAAACTAATATTACCCAAACCACAGCACTCCAAAAACCGCTACCCGTTTCCAGCAATCCTAACATTTCTTACATACCTCCTAACACTGTGCTGGTATACTTAAATTGCTCTATTAAAGACATTACCGCTGGGTGGACTAAATTTTTTACTATTAGATCTGGAAATAATCCAAAAAATATTATAATACAAGATAAAACAGCCATAGCAAATACCATGCTGCGCGGTACTTCTTTAACCTCTTTAAATTGAGGTAATTTTGGGCCTAAAAACGCACTATGAAATACTTTAACAAATGAGGCTAAAGTTAAGATACTAACTAACATTGCTATTATGGAAAGCAAAGGATTAAATTTATATACCGATTCATAAATTAAAAGTTTGGAGGCAAAACCATTAAAGGGTGGAAGCCCAGCAATAGCTGCTGCTCCAATAATAAAGAAGATGGTAGTATATTTCATATAATGAGCTAACCCCCCCATTTTATCGAGATTTCTAGTTCCGGTTCTAAAAAACAAGGCCCCAGCAGTTAAAAATAGTAAACCTTTATACATAGCATGATTCATAATATGAAAGATACCGCCTTCCATAGCGGTAATTCCATATCGTTGTAAAGCAGTAGGATTGGCCAATACCGCTAATCCCACTCCTACTCCGAGGAACATATAACCGGTCTGAGAGATAGCGTGATAAGCCATTAATCTGTTTATGTCTTTCTGGATAATCGCCATGGTAACTCCAATAAACATAGATAAAAGACCAAATATAATAATTATCCACCCTACCGCTAAGGTATTTAAAGTAATATTATACAAAGAAAAAACTACTCTAAATATGGCATATAGACTGGCTTGACTGGCAGCAACTAATATCATAGTAATAGGTGCTGGTGCTTCTGAATAAGCATCAGGAGTCCACATATGCATAGGTACTGCTCCTGCTTTCATAGCCAGCACAGATACTAAAATCCCTAAAGCAATTTTGTCTAATTGAGAATATTTTACAACACTGGCTATAGCGGCAATATTAAGAACATCGTACTCTCCGTAAAAAATACCAATAGCAAATAAGACCATCAGAGCAGCTATTGAACTAACTACCATATATTTAAAGCCAGCTTCTACTGGTTCTCCTAAATCAGTTCCTCTATAACAAATTAAGGAAACTGAAGCCATAGAAGCAATTTCTAAAAATACAAAGAAGTTAAATAGGTCTCCGGTAAACTCCATACCAAACATACTTACGGTCAAAAGTAATAATAAAGAATAATAACTATCCGATCCATCTTTTTTATCTATAAAAGCTAAAGAATATATCGCTCCCAGGAAGGAAACTAGGGCAGTAATTAAACCCATAAATATACCCATAGCGTCTATCTGAAACATAATTCTAATGGGAAATTTTAAACCAGAAGGCAAAGTTAATAAAGATGATTTTGCCCCAAAGACATAAATCTGCGGACCTACTGATAATATTTTTACTGCTAATATAATAGTTAAAACTAAACTTAGACCCAAAGCAAGGGTGGCAAAAATTCCGGTAGCTTTCTTATTTATTTTTCCTATAATTGGTATTAAAAAAGCAGCTAATAAAGGTACAGCCAGAATCAGAATTGGAGTATGGTTGGATAGATTCATCCTCTCAACCTCCTTACTTCATTTACCTCTATGGTGCCGTAATGTTTATAAATCATCATAGCTATAGATAGTATTAAGGCCGTGGTAGCAATACCTATGACTATACTGGTAAGAGTCAAGGCTTGAGGAGTGGGTAAGACCATACTCTGCCCAGAAGGTGCGAGAGTATAAATAGGAGCTACTGCCCCTTTTCTAAATCCTAAAGTAATCAAAAACAGATTTACTCCATTTTCAATTAAACAAATACCGATAGCAATTTTAATCAAATTTCTTTTAAACATAAGAGTATAAATTCCTAACCCTATAAATATTATTACTGCAATATAAGGAAAGTTACCTATCATTTTAAGAATTCTCCTTCTTTTTAGTAAATTCTGCTCCATCTGCCATAAGTAAAACAATAATTCCTAAACCAGCAAAAACTTCTAATCCAACTGCAATATTCATAAGGGGAAGTACTCCTGCCGTATTCATATCTCCAGGATTAATTCCCGGTATAACCATATTGCCAAACCAACTTCCACTATTAGCTAAAAAGTTATAAAAAAAGGTAGTCCCTAATCCTAGAAAAGCTACTACTATAAACATGGTTAAACCACAACTTTCTAATAGAGAAAAAATATTTATATTTAGAAATTTTTTTGCATTCAATTGACCATATGATATTAGAAGCAGAGCAAAGGCAGAAGCTACAACAGCCCCACCCTGGAAACCCCCTCCTGGAGTAAGGTGACCGTGTGCTATTATATAAAAACCAAAAATAATAATAAAACCATAGACTAAATTAGTAACATTTCTTACTATTTTAGACATCTCTTTCATTTGGTTATCCTCCTGAATAAGGCTACAATTCCCACTATAGTGGTAAATAAAACTGTAGCTTCGCCCAAGGTATCAAAACCTCTATAATCAAAGACTATAGAAGTTACTACATTATTTGCTCCAGCCTCGCTTTGTGCATTTTCAATAAAATAATCATCCATCTCACTAAAGGTAGGCAGGCCAAATGGTCTCATATTTATGGCACTAATTACTAAAAAAGAAAAGAACACTATAAAAGCAATACCAAAAATAATCTTTTTCATTTTTTATTCTCCTATCTAGTTCCTCTAATGGCAAAAATAAATATTGCCATAGTCAATCCTGCTCCTATAGCTGCTTCGGCTATAGCTACATCGGGTGCATGTAACAGATAAAATTCTAAGGAAAGAAGCAAACTTGCTACCGATAAAGCAATTACTGAGGGCAATAACTTATTAAACATCACTGCTAAAAAGCTAGCAATTATAGTTATTATCAAAGTTGAAATATGGATTAATTCAACGAAAGAATTCATTTTAACTTAGCCTCCTTTAACTGATCTATAACTGCTTGTTTAGGCATTACTCCGCTACGGTGAGCTGCACGAGCAATGGCATGAGCTCCAGTAGGGTTAGTAACTATTAGACAGACTAATGCTAAAAAAGTATGGAGAGCAAGAACTAAAAATTTAGAGTCTTTGGTTATATGCAACTGGTAAAAACTGAAGATAATAACTGCCAAACAAGTAAAAATTGAACCAAAGGTAGTAGTTTTAGTAGTAGCATGAAGTCTGGTATAGACATCAGGAAATCTAAGGAGACCTATTGAACCTAAACCATTAAATATTACGCCTATTCCCAAAAAAATATATAAAACTGTTAACAATATTCCCATTACTTTTTAGGCCCTCCTTCTAAATATTTTGCTATATACAAAGTCCCAATATAAGATAGTAATGCGTAAACAATGGCCACATCTACATAAATAACCTCTTCGAAAGCAGCGCCTACCAGAATCATCCCAGCTACTACTAAAGTATTCATAGTATCTAAAGCTACTATTCTATCCGGAACAGTAGGCCCGAGAATTAATCTAATCAAAGATAAGAACATAAATATTAACAACAATCCTCCCGGAATAATAAAAATACTGAAAAATTCATTCATTCTGTAATCCTCCTTATCCACTGAGGGAAAGTACCACAAATATCAGATGTAGTAGGTGTTAAAGTAGTAACATTTATCCAATGAATATATAAATCATTAGTTTTTTCATCAATATCCACGGTAAGGGTTCCAGGTGTAAGAGTAATAGAATCTGCTAACAAAGTAATACCTAAATCAGTTTTTAATCCCGGAGAAATTTTTACTATACCGGGATTTATTTTCCCAGTTATTACTCGATAAGCTACATCAATATTACACTTAATCATAGACCAGAAAAATGGTCCAATAAAATAAATCAAAAAAATAACCCATCTGATTGGGTTTAGCATCTTATAATTTCTTTTTTGGAATAAAACTTTTGTAGCTAGGAAGGCTACGATAAGGGATAAAATAATCCCGGTTACGAATTCAAAAATACTCCATAATTCTAATATTTCACCACTGCTTACCGTAAGAAGAAAATAACCAATCAAACTAAGTAAAAAGGTTACCATAAAACCTATCATTCTTTCACCTCTCTTTACTTAAATTAACAAAATAAAGTATAACATTTTATTTTTTAATGCAAAATATTTTGATTTTTTTAAAATAATTTATTCTATATCAATATCCTGGATATATAGATCCTGACCAGAAATTATATCTATTTCTGAACTATCACACTTCGCACACTTAAATCTATCTTTTTTAATCTCAAAAACCTCATCACATTTTCGGCATTGACCTAATAGTGGAGATGATATTATCTGTAAAGATGCTTTTTCAGCAATAGTTCCTTGCCTAAAATTCTCAAAAGCAAATTCTAAAGATGCTTTATTCACTCCAGCTAATTCTCCAACTTTTACCCTGATAACCGTTATCTTCTTTGCTTTATGATCTCTGGCTTTACCTAAAGCAATTTCTAATAGATTTTGAGCGATTGAAGCCTCATGCATTTTTACTCCTTTGTTTTGCTATCCAACAATAAAAAGAGGAAGAACTATCTTCCTCTTTTTAAGACTTATTGGTGCCGGGAGGGGGATTTGAACCCCCACAAGCAATATGCTCACCAGCCCCTCAAGCTGGCGCGTCTACCAATTACGCCATCCCGGCAAAAATCTTAAATTTAAAATCACTTTATTATTTTTATACCATTTTCTTACTCTTTAAATGGCAAGCTACATAATGTTCATTTCCAATATCGACCAACTCAGGTTCTTCCTGTCTACATATTGGTTTGGTGTATTTGCATCGAGGATGAAAACGGCAACCTGTAGGAGGTTTAAAGGGACTAGGAACATCACCCTCTAAAACGATACGTTGTCTTTTTAAGGTTGGATCAGGGATAGGCACAGCAGAAAGAAGGGCTTCGGTATAAGGGTGTTGTGGATTATCATATAGATTTAAAGTAGATGCTAACTCTACTATCTTTCCCAAATACATTACTGCAACTCTATCAGAAATATGTTTTACTACACTTAAATCATGAGCAATAAATAAGTAGGTAAGTTTGAATTGCTCTTGTAAATTCTCTAATAAATTTATCACTTGAGCTTGAATAGAAACATCAAGTGCAGATACAGGTTCGTCACAAACTACTAACTTAGGATTCAGAGCTAAAGCTCGGGCTACTCCAATTCTCTGTCTTTGCCCACCACTAAATTCATGAGGATATCTCCTCACATGACCAGCATTTAATCCTACAGTTTCTAATAAATCTTTAACTTTTTCCTCTTTCTCTTTTTTGTTTTTAGCAATTCTATGAATAATTAAAGACTCCCCCACTATATCACCTACGGTCATTCGGGGATTGAGTGAACCAAAAGGATCCTGGAATATAATTTGTACATTACGCCTTGTTTTTCTTAGTTTTTCTTGGTCTAATTTAAAGATATTTTCCCCTTCAAAAGTTACCTCTCCAGCGGTAGGCTCTAAAAGTCTTAAAATCGTTCTTCCCGCAGTAGTTTTACCACAGCCAGATTCTCCTACTAAACCTAAGGTTTCTCCTCTTTTAATATCAAAACTTACTCCATCTACCGCCTGGACATACCCTATTACCTTCGAAAAGAGCCCACCTCTTACTGGAAAATATTTTTTTAAATTTCTTACTTTAAGCAACACACCGTTTTCCAATCCCCTTACCTCCAATGTTCTAAATCTTAAATTATAATCAATTTTGGGTAACACCTACTGTTTCTTGAATAGTTTTAAAATTAATCGCCTTTTCTTTATTATACATCCAACAACGTACAATATGGTTATCTCCAATTTTTTCCATTTCGGGTTCTTCTTTTTTGCAAATATTTATTGCAAATTTACAGCGAGGATGAAATTTACATCCAGTAGGTAAGGCTAATGGATCGGGTATATTCCCCTCTATGACTTCCAATTTAACTCCTGGTTTATCGGTTAATTGGGGAATGGATTTTTGAAGAGCCATAGCATAAGGATGTTTGGGGTGTTTAAAGATGCTTGTCACATCTGCGTATTCTACGGCTTTACCGGCATATACCACCACTACATGATCCGATACTTCAGCAATTACACCCAAATTATGAGTAATCATTAAAACAGCCATACCAATTTCATCTTTTAATTTTTTTATTAACTCTAAAATCTGAGCCTGGATGGTAACATCTAAAGCGGTAGTGGGTTCATCGGCAATCAACAAATCCGGGTTACACGACAAGGCCATAGCAATCATTACCCTTTGTCTCTGTCCGCCACTCAACTCATGAGGATATCCATGAACTCTTCTTTCAGGATTAGCTATACCGACCAACTTTAACATTTCTACAGTTTTTTCCAGGGCATTTCCTTTATTTAATTTTTGATGTAATATTATCGCCTCTGAAATCTGTTCTCCTATGGTATAAACTGGGTTTAAAGAGGTCATCGGTTCTTGAAAGATCATGGAAATATCATTCCCTCTAATCTTTCTCATTTGCTCAGGTTTTTTCTTTAATAAATCCTCCCCTTTAAACCAAATTTCACCATTAATAATTTCCCCTGGTGGGTTTTGAACTAATTGTAATATGGAGAGGGCGGAAACACTCTTGCCACACCCTGATTCACCTACCATACCCAAGGTTTCTCCTTTTTTTATAGTGAAATCAATACCATCAACTGCTTTAACGATTCCATCATCGGTATAAAAATAGGTCTTTAAATCTTTAACTTGTAGCAGTAAATCCTCCATTTATTTTTTATCCTCCATCATACACTTGATTTTTATATAATTCTCTTCAGTTTTGAATTTTCTATTCTCCCTGGAATTCTTCCTCTCTTGGCAATTGGTTTTCCTTCAACTTCCTTACGGTATCTTTAATCTGTCTTGGTTAATAGAATAATTTTCTATTTCTATAATTGAACTTATAGATTCCTTCATTCTTTAAAAGATATCCCTTTTATTTAATCAAACCAACCAGAAGAGAAGACAACATAAAAAGTACTGCTATAACAGTGGTTAGTTTCATTAAAAATGCTTCTCTACCTTTCTTACCACCATAATCAGCAGTTGTACCTCCACCAAATACACCTGAGGCACTACTTGACTTTCTCACTTGAAGTATTACTACCAAAATTAAAGCAATACTTACAATAATCTGAATTACTATTAAAATTATGGGCATTTTCAGCTCCTCTCCTAAAAATTAAATTAAGATAGTTAGAGAAAATTTTCTCTAAAACACTGAATTTATTTTATTTATTTCACTAATGATTTCAGTGTTATATTTTAACACAATTATATATCAACTTCAAGATAACTTCTGATTTATAAATTTAAAAAATTTAAAGTAAAAAATAAAAAATTTTTAATTTTTTATTTGGTTAATTATCACCCTATAATTATTTTATTATTTTACAATTTATCTAAAACTTTTAATTACTATTGAATTACCACTTTTTTAAAGTAGTGCTAAGCTTTATAATTTGAGAAAAAGTTAAAGCATATAAACTTGCTCCCCCAACTAAAGCACCATCAATATCAGATTCATTCATAAGCTCCTCGATATTTTTAGGGTTTACACTCCCTCCGTATAATATTCTTATCTGCTCAGCTACTTTATTCCCATATTCGGAGGAAAATAGCTCCCTAATAAACTTATTTATTAAATTGGCATCCTGTGAGCTTGCAGATTTACCTGTACCAATAGCCCAGATAGGCTCATAAGCAATAATTATTCTTCCTGCTAAGGTAGAATCAATTTCCAGAAACAAAGCTTTAACTT
>Ga0315288_10000348_pt1 | contig 58585 bp, 47 predicted proteins | sample YL17G11_20_MG_FD_203454 | JGI IMG/M metagenome (GOLD analysis project Ga0315288, IMG submission 203454) | Sediment microbial communities from Yellowstone Lake, YNP, Wyoming, USA - YL17G11_20 | ecosystem: Environmental > Aquatic > Freshwater > Lake > Sediment | place: USA: Wyoming | collected...
GAGCCTGACGACGAGCTCGCTGTCGTGGTCGGACACGTAGTCACACAGGAAAGCCGAGCCTTCGGTGTAGCGGACCCCAGCGTACTCGGCCAGGAGGTCCTTGAGGACGATGGGGACGCCGGTGAAAGGCCCGGCAGGCAGGGCGCTGGACGCCGCCTCGCGCGCCAGGTCGAACATGGGGGTGACGACGGCGTTGAGGGTGGGGTTTAGGCGCTCGATCCGCTCGATGGCCGCGTCCACGAGCTCGATCGGTTTGACCTCTTTTCGCCGCACAAGGTCGGCCTGGGCAGTGGCATCGAGGAAAGCGACGTCGTTCATGGGCCTCTCCTTCAGGGTTTCAATTCACGGCTACGATAGGATGTCATGCAGGGCCAAGGGAGTCAAGTGCAGCACGCGGTTGGCAGGCGCCTCGCCCGAATTCATGGCCTCGAATGAGACGTGGGATGTAGGGGCGACCTTCAGGTCGCCCGCGGGAGGCTACATTCCGAAATATGTCGGACCTTAGTCTATGGCGATGACCACCAGGGATTCGTCAGTCTCGCCGGGGCCGAGCCTGCTCCACCGCGCGCCACACCTGCGGGTCTGAGTGCAGAAGGCGAAGGACCTGGCTGGTGGTGAGGCCGAGGGCGCGGGCGGCCTTGGCGTAGCTGCCTTCGGCTGCTCCAAGCGCGTCGAGAACGGTGGCGACAATGATTGGATAGGATCGGTTGCGCCGGTTCACGGAAAGCCCGCCCCTTGGGCCTCGATGCACCACGAACTCGGGGACCTGTGGCGGCGCTTGCAGGTCGAGCGGCGCCCGCAGTTCCAGAGCCATGCGCTCGCGTAGGCGCCGGATGGCCCGGACGCGGTTCTCCTCCAGAGAGCGCGACTCCTCGGCCTGAGCCACGAGGCCACTGGGCCGGTGATGGAGGCGTATGGCAGTCTCGACCTTGTTGCGCCGCTGGCCGCCCGGCCCGCTCGCACGGTAGCGCTCTTGATGGCACTGCTTGACCAGAGAGGCGTCGTCTAGACGGAGCCAGTCATTTCGGGGAGAAGAGTGGGCTTTCACTTCTCCTTCGGGCGTTCGTCGCGTCACCGTCGTGGACCGGGCTCAGCCGGTGCGCTCTCTAATGAACTCGCCGATGCGGTCGATGGCCTGCTGTCCCTCCGGCAGCAGGGCGGCGCAGAACTGCCAGACGTGGATCATCTCGTCCCAGGGCTCGATGGTGACGTCCACACCGGCCGCCTTTGCGCGATCGGCGAGGCGGGTCGAGTCATCGAGAAGCGTCTCTGCCGCACCAACCTGGATCAGCAGCGGCGGCAGCCCGCTCAGGTCCGCGTAGAGAGGGGCAGCGAGAGGTGTGCGGGGGTGGGCGTCCCTCAGATACGCCTTCGCCGCCTCGAGGAGAAACTCCCGCTGCAGCATAGGGTCCGCGTCGGCCTTTGTGATCACGGATTCCCCCAGTCCTTCCAGGTCAACCCAGGGGGAGAGGCAGACCGCCGCCGCCGGCAGGGGGTCTCCCGCATCCCGCAACGCCACCAGCGCGGCGACGGTCAGCCCGCCGCCCGCGGAATCCCCGGCGATCACCAGCCGGGCGGGGTCCACGCCGGTGGAGAGAAGCCAGCGATAGGCGCGCGTAGCGTCTTCCACCGCGGCCGGAAAGGGGTCTTCCGGGGCCAGTCGGTAGTCGATGGCGAGGGCCCTTGCGTGCGCCGCCCTCGACAGCCGGGAGATCAGCTCGCAGTGAGTATCGATCGAGCCCACCACGTAGCCGCCGCCGTGGAGATAGTAGATGACCCGCTCATGCACCGATTCGGGAGTGGTGATCCACTCGGCGGGAACGCCTCCTGCATCCACCGGATCGCGCCGGACGTCCGGCGCGGGCCGGAACTGCGACGCCAAGGCCACGAATGCGGCGCGCTGTTCCTGGATGCTGAGCCCTGTCAGAACGGGTCGGGCTCTCAACGCCTCCACGATTATCTGAAGCTGCGGGCTGGCCACGGGTGTCCTCCCTTCGTCGGCTGCTGATGGCCACAGGGCAGGACAATCGTGCTTAAGAGCAGAGGCGTTGTCAAGCGCGGATATCGGCGGCGTGAGTGGCGGTGCTAGATCCGGTGCTCCTCGCGCACGACCCTTCGCGCGCCGGCGTGCCAGCTGGTCCGCCAATCCCGTGGCGGGACAATGCGGTCCAGCTTGTCCAGCTGGCCGATGGCCTTGAGTCGCCGGTAGATGAGCTGCCAGGCACAGGGCCGGTCGGGGTCCACCTCGCAGTGCTCTTCGGTTGAACCGCCGCAGGGGCCGTTGAGCAGGCGCTTGGCGCAGCGCGTGATGGGGCAGATGCCGCCGAAATCAGATAGCAGGCAGGAGCCGCACCCCAGGCACTTCTCCGCCCAGACCGCTTGCTCTTCGAGGATGCCGAGAAACTGCGTGTCGAGCGCGGCATACACCGGCTTTTCGGGGAATCGCTCCGCAATGGCCTGCACGCCGGCGCCGCACCCGAACGAGAGGATGGCCGCATTGCGTTCCGCTGCGGCAGCCAGCTCCTGGATGAACTCGTTCTCGCACTGCCGCTCAATCGTGACCTGCTCGATCTCGATGGGCTGCCCGTCCAACCGGCGCGCCATGCGCATGGCGTAGGACATGATGCCCACCTCGCGCTCTCCGCCGGCAAGGCACACGGTCACGCACGTGCCGCAGCCAACGAAGAGGACCTTATCGTGCCCGGCCAGCGCCTGCTTGATCTCCGGGACCGGCTTTGGGGTTGCGACTATCATCTCGGGTTCTCCTCCCGGGCCGCGGCCAAGCGCAGAGGGTTGGGGCCGAGGCTCCTCACCGTTTCCACCATCTCTTCAACTCGCGCCACGAAGGTGGGCGCCTCGGATGCCGACAGGTTGACCATGCGCAGTCGCTCACGCCCGAGGCCGATCTCCTCGAGCGTCTGTCGCGCGGCCTCCAGCCGTCGCTTCGCGCGCAGGTTCCCCTCCACGAAGTGACATCCCCCTTCGAGACAGCCCGCCACCAGCACCCCGTCGATCCCGCGCTCAAGGGCGGCGAGCAGGTGCTCCACTTCGACCTTGCCGGTGCACGGGACGTGGACTATCCGCACGTTCGCTGGGTATTGCATGCGCCTGGCGCCGGCCAGGTCAGCCGCAGCGTAGGCGCAGAAGTTGCAGCAGAATGCCAGGATGGTGCAGTCGGAGTCGGCGGCAGCTCCGGCCGGCGTGGCGAGCTTGGGTTCGATCATGTGGACACCTCGGGAACGGCGAACAGTTCATCGAGCGCGGCTACGAGCTGTCGGTCCTGCTGGTGTTGGAGCTGGATGGCCTTCGCCGGGCAGGCGGCAACGCAGCTACCGCAGCCCATGCACTTCGCCCCTTGGATCTCCACCTTCTGGCTGCCGTTCATGGTCGGCGCGCCGTAGGGGCACACTTTGACGCAGGTCATGCAGGCGGTGCACTTCAGGGGGTCGACGCGAGCGACCTGGCCGCCGATCTCGAGGTGAGGGCGCGCCAGGATCGTGGCCGCGCGGCCGGCGGCGGCTCGCGCCTGCGCGATCGTCTCGTCGATGAAGCGCGGCGAATGGGCAAGCCCGCAGACGAACACCCCTTCGCTGGCCAGGTCGACCGGCCGCAGCTTGGGGTGCGCTTCGAGGAAGAAGCCGTCGGCAGTGAGCGACGTCCGCAGGACCGCCGATAGCGCGGGATTGTCGGGCGCCGGTGCAATGCCCGTGCTCAGCACGAGCAGGTCGGGTCGCAACAACACCTCGCGCCGGACGCCGGCGTCCGTGACCCGCACCACCAGGCCTTGATCCTCGAACGTCTCGGGCTCCTGCTCCTCCGGGTAGCGGATGAACAGCACGCCTGCCTCTCGCGCCTTCTGGAAGTAGGTCTCGCGGAAGCCGTAAGTGCGGATGTCCTTCGCCAGCACTATCACCTGTGCCCCCGGCCGCTGCGCCTTCAAGGCGAGAGCGTTCTTCACGGCCTCCGAGCAGCAGACGCGGCTGCAGTAGGGCGCCTCTTTGGTGCGCGAGCCAACGCACTGGATCATCACGATGGTCGGACTTTCGCCCAACTCCGGGGGCAGGCCGCCGGAGGCCAGTCGCGCTTCGAGCTCACGCTGCGTCACCACACGCTCGTGCCTGCCGCGCAGATGCTGTTCGGTCGGCCGCTCGACGGCGCCGGTGGCGACGATGGTGACCCCGTGGCGAACCGTCTGCATCCCGCCGGGGCCCTCGATTTCGCTTCTGAAGTTGCCGACGTGCCCGGAGACCTCGGCCACCTGGGAGCTCATGTAAGTCGTGATGCGCGGGTGCGCCTGGACGCGGCCGATCAAGTCTACGGCGAACTCTCGGATATCGGTTCGCTCCAGCGTGTAGTGGAGCGAGCGCAGGTTGCCGCCGAGCTCGGCCTCCTTTTCGACGAGATGGACGTCGAAACCCTGCTCGGCCACGGATAGCGCGGCGGTCATGCCCGCCAGGCCGCCGCCCAGGACCAGCGCCGCGTGGGTGATGGGCGCCCGCCTCGTTTCCAGGGCTCGCAGCCAGCGCGCGCGTCCCACCGCCATGCGCATCAGGTCGCACGCCTTCAGCGTGGCCTGGGCCGGATCGTCGCGGTGCACCCACGAGCACTGATCGCGAATGTTCGTCATCGAGAACAGATAGGGGTTGAGCCCGGACTCCCGCAGCGTCTCCTGGAATAGTGCCTCGTGTGTGCGAGGCGAGCACGACGTGATAACGACGCGGTTCAAGCGGTGCTGGAGGATCAGGTCTCGGAGCCGAGCCTGGCTGGTGTCGGAGCAGGTAAAGAGGTCGGTCTCGGAGTAGACGACGTTTGACAGCTCCGCCGCCTGGCGCGCCACCGCCTCCACGTCGACCACCGAGGCTATGTTGCGCCCGCAGTGGCAGATGAAGACCCCGATTCGCGGCTCTTCGTCGGTGACGTCTCGCTGCTGCGGGTACTCGTGGTGGCGGGTGAGCGTGGCGCGGCCCCTGGCCAGCAGCTCCATAGCGCAGGAGGCCGCGGCGCTGGCCTGCGCCACCGATTCGGGGATGTCCTTCGGCTCCTGGAAGGCGCCGGCCACGAAGACACCCGGCCGGGAAGACACCGTCGGCGCCAGCCGGTCCGTTTCGCAGAAGCCGAATCGGTTCCGGTCGATGCCCAGCCGCTCGCCGAGCTCCGCCACGCTGGCGCCGGGCTTGATGCCGACCGAAAGCACCACGAGGTCGAATTCCTCCTGGCGCTCCTCGCCGCGCTCATCGAAATAGCGCACCCTGGGGCTCTTCGTGCCCGGCATCTCGACGACTCTCGAAGGGATGGCCCGGACGTAGCGCACGCTGTGTTCGGTGCGGGCGCGGTCGACATAACGATCGAACTCCTTGCCGAACGCCCGGATGTCGATGCAGAAGATGGCGATCTCGGCGTCCGGAATGTGCTCGATGGCGACCAGGGCTTCTTTCGTCGCCGACATGCAGCAGATGGAGGAGCAATAGCCGTTGCCACGAGCGCTGTCCCGCGAGCCGACGCACTGGATGAAGGCGATTCGCCTAACGGGCCCGCCATCGGAGGGCCGCTGCACGCTGCCCTCGGTCGGCCCCGAGGCGCTCAGCATTCGCTCGAACTGGACTGACGAGATGACGTTGGCGTAGCGCCCGTGGCCGTACTCACCGCGCAGCGACGGCTCCAGCTCTTCGGAGCCGGGTGTGAGGATGACGGCGCCGACCCGTAGCGCTTCGGTCTGCGGCCGCATGTCGTGGAAGATCGCGCCCGGGGCGCAGACCTTTTCGCACAGCCGGCAGTCCGAGCAGAGCCCGCAGTTGAGGCAGCGCCTTGCCTCGGCGATGGCGTCCTCCTCCGAGTAGCCCAGGTCGATCTCGCGCATGTCCCGCTTGCGCTCCTGCACCGGCGACTGCGGCATGGGGTGTCGAGGCTGGCGTGGCGCTGATGGAGTGGGATTGGGGGCGACCTTCGCATCGGCTGGTATCTGGGCTGTGGCCTCGCCTGTCGTTAGATAACGGTGGATTGCCTCGGCGGCCCGGTGGCCGTGGCCCATCGCCTGTACGAGGGACGCTGGCCCCAGGACCGCGTCGCCCCCGGCGAATACGCCCGGCATCCCCGTGGCCAGCGAGTCGTCACAGGGGATCCTGCCCTCGGAGCCGAGCGGCAGGCCTTTCAGGTCGGCGGACTGGCCGACGGCGACGATGACCGTGTCCGCGTCGATGGTGAAGTTCGAGCCTTCGATTGGCTCGGGCCGGCGGCGGCCGCTGGCGTCCGGCTCACCGAGCTTCATCCGAATGCATTCCATGGCGGCCACCGCGCCGCGATCGTCACTGACCATGCGGAGCGGGGCGGCCAGCATCAGAAACCGGACCCCTTCCTCCTCGGCGAGGCGGATCTCCTCGTCCAGCGCCGGCATCTCGGCGCGTGACCGGCGGTAGACGATCGTCACCTCGTCCGAACCGAGCCGGAGGGCAGCGCGCGCGGCGTCCATGGCCGCGTTGCCGCCGCCGATGACGGCGGTGCGCCTGCCGACGCTTACCGGCTCGCCCAGGTTGACGCTACGCAGGAAGTCAAGCGCGTAGGTCACGCCGGCGCAGTCGATTCCCGGCACTTCCAGCGGGATGTTCTCGTGGGCACCGCAGGCGATGAAGGTCGCGGCGAAGCCCTCGCTGCGGAGGCCATCCAGCGTCAGGTCGCGCCCGATCCGCTGGCCCAGCTTCACCTCGATGTGGTCGTTGAGCAGTTCGTTGATCTCGTAGTCCAGCACGTCGCGTGGCAGGCGGTACTCGGGAACGCCGAGGCGCAGCATGCCGCCCAGGAAGGGCATGGCCTCGAAGATCGTCACCCGGTATCCCATCCGGCTCAGGTCGTGGGCAGCCGTGAGTCCGGCCGGGCCGCCTCCGATGACCGCGACTCGCTCCTCGCGCGTTTCGGCTGTGGGTTGTGGCGCGGGGGCTTGCTCGACAAGCTCGTCCCTGTGCGCGTAGGCCCAGTCGGCGGCGAAGCGCTTCAGGTCGCGGATGGCGACCGGCTCGTCGACGCCGGCTCGGTTACACTGCGCCTCGCAGGGGTGCTGGCAGATCCGCCCGCAGACGGCGGGCAGCGGGCAGCGCTCGCGGATGACGTCGTAGGCTTCCTGGAACCTGCCCTGGCCCACAAGGGCGACGTAGCCCTGCACGTTGACCCTGGCCGGACACGCCTGTTTGCAGGGCGCGGTGCCTTCGGCCTTCGATATGCCGTACACGTTGGGGATCGCCTGCGGGAAGGGGCGGAAGATGGCCTTCCGTTGCCCCAGGCCGCGGTCGAACTCGCTGGGCAGGGACACCGGGCAGACCTCGGCGCAGTCGCCGCAGGCGTTGCACTTGCGCAGGTCAACGTAGCGCGGATCCCTTCTGATCCGCACCTCGAGATCGCCCGGCTCGCCCGTCACGCTCTCGATCTCGGCCAGGGTGATGATTTCGATGTTCTTGTTGCGCCCGCACTCGACAAGCTTGGGCGAGAGGATGCAAGTCGCGCAGTCGCCGGTTGGGAACGTCTTGTCGAGCTGCGACATCCGGCCGCCGATGGCGGCCGAGCGCTCGACAAGGTAGACCTTGAACCCGGATTCAGCCAGGTCGAGTGAGGCCTGGATGCCCGCGATGCCTGCCCCGTAGACGAGCACTGCACCGGTCGGAAGGCCGTCCTGGTACATGGCCTACTTCCGCGCCTTCGCGGCTACCACCGGCCGCGCGCCGGGGCGCGGCGCTAGACCCCTCTTCGCAAGCATGGGCAAGGGGTCGACTATCAGGCTGTCGAGCCCCAGAGCACTGGGCTTGAGGCCCAGCGCTAGGCCGAGCAACTGCGTGAAGAAGAGGACAGGCAGACCTAGCCGCTCGCCAAAGTGCGCTTCGATGTCCTTTTGACGCAGGTCGAGGTTCAGCTGGCACAGTGGGCAGGCGGTCACGATGCAGTCCGCTCCCGCGTCGCGGGCCATCGCCAAGATGTCGTGCGATAGTCGTTCCACGATCGCGACCTTGGTGATCGAGTGGCTGGCGCCGCAGCACTCCGTCTTGTAGGGCCATTCCACAGGCTCTGCGCCGGTGGCCGCCACGACCTGATCGAGCGACATCGGGTTCTCCGGATCGTCGAACCGAACGACGTCCGGCGGTCTCACCAGCAGGCAGCCGTAGTAGCACGCGACCCGCAGGCCCGTCAGCGGCGCCCGCACGCGCTTGCCGATCTCGTCCAGGCCCACTTCGTCCCTGATGATCTCCAGCAGGTGCTGCACCGGCGTCGACCCGTCGTAGTCGGCGCCGAGAACCCCGGCCACCCATTCGCGAGTCGCGGGGGCGTTCGCGATCTCGTGGTTCGCTACCTTCAGACGGCTGTAGCAGGCGGCGCAGGCCACGGCCATCGTCTTGCCGGAGGCCGCGAGCAGGTTCTGGGCCGGAAGCGCGACCGCCAGCAATGAGCTCGACTGGTGGGCGGCCGTCGAGCCGCAGCAGGTCCAGTCGGGCAATTCGGGCAGGTCCAGCCCCAGGGCGCGGGCGACCGCCTCCGTGGAGAGGCGATAGCCCCTCGCCGTCGAGTCGAGGGAGCAGCCGGGGAAGAAGACGTAGCTCATCGCTTTCCGCCCTCGATCCCATCGACCCGCCGGAACGTGCGTGCGCGTCGCGCTCGGCCGCGCACCAACGTCGGCCGCAAAGCAAGCTTGCCTTTGCGCAGCATCGCCGGCAGCTTGCCGGCATCCTGGAAGAAGCTCCCGGTGCGGAGCTTGAACGCCGCCATCAGCCCCAGCTCGTGCACCCGGCCCAGTCGCCTCACTGCGCCAAGGAAGATGTCGTTGAACACCGGTACGGCGGTGTCAGGGGTGACCTTCCCCGCGTCCCGCGAGAGCCTGCGGAGAGCGTCGATCATCGCCGGGAGATCCACGTCGTGCGGACAGCGCGTCCGGCACGTCTGACAGGACGTACACTCCCAGATCATGCGGCTCGAAAGTACCTCGCGCCGCTCGCCAAGTTGGACGAGCCGGATCAGCTCGTGCGGCTTGATGTCGGTGGTCGCCGCGATGGGGCAGCCGGAGGTGCACTTCTGGCACTGGAAGCAGAGCGCCAATAGGGCGCCGGAGGCCGTTTCGATCTCCTGGATCAAAGGGGCCGACCCGACGTGTGGTGCCGCTGCCGTCGTCATGCGGCGCCCTCTTTCTGGGCGGCGAGCACGTCCAGCTTCACAGCGCTCACCTTCCGGTAGACCTCCTCGGGCCGGCGAAGCTCGCCCTCAACCGTGAGCAACTGCTCGACCGAGATACCGAACAGCCGCTCGTTCTCCTCCAGGAGCGGCCGGATGAGCAGCCAGTCCTCCAACGTAAGCGGCGCGAACGCGCCGCCGTTGAGCTGGTCCTCGACGACCTGTCGATAGGGATCGCGGATGTAGATCGCGCCGCCGGAGGCGAGGGAGAACAGGTTGCTGCCCGGGTACGGCGTGGTCTGTGGGATCACACGGCCGTGTTCGTCGAACTCGATGCCGTTTAGGACCGCGAAGCCGCCGCCGTCGAGCGGGTCGCCGGCCATGAACGACTCGGCGAGGAAGTCGAGGCAGGTGCCGTTGATGACGACGCGCGGGCGGCCCACCGCGTTGATCAGCGGCCGGCCCGCCGCGTTGCCCAGGACGTACACCTCGCCGCCTTTGGCGCCGTAGAGGAAGGTCTGGCCCACGTCGCCGTGGACCACCAGCTTGCCCCGATTCATGATCTGGCCCAGCTGATCCTGACCGTTGCCGTGCACGAAGATCGAGAGGCCGTCGATGCCGGACGCCAGGTAGTCGCCGGAGCTCCCGTAGACGTCGATCCGGAGGTCGTCGGTGGCCGGCCCCAGCCCGCAGCCCGTGAAACGCTGACCGCGATAGCCGTGGCAGATGAACTGCCGCCAGCCCAGGTCGTAGGCCCGTCGCAAGAGGACGGCATCGCAGTCTTCGCCTTCCGGTGGGAACTGATCGACGCTGACAATGAGCACTTCTTCCCCCGGCTCCGGCGCTGCGAGGAGACCTCGCGTCCCCCAATCGACGCGGCGGAAGAGGCCCGCGGGGCCGGAGCCGAAGAGCGGGGCGCTCTCGAACAGACGCGTCAGCGCGTCGTCCAGGACCCGCAGAACCGAGCTCCGCCGCTTGTCTCCTGTATCGAACCGGTGGTCGCGGAGCAGGGTGAGCGCCTCGATGGCCGCCGTCTTCGCGGGCCCGTTGTCCGCTACTTCGCACGCGGCAGCGCAGAACTCGCGAAGCTCGCCCGGCTCCCATGTCGGCAGGTTCTGCGTCACGTGGCGATAGAGGCCCAGCGCGTCGCCTTGCTGGAGCGAACTACGGACGAACTCGCGTGTCGGGCCGGAGCGTTCGCCGGACATGCTGAGCGGCGCGGTGTCGCATCGTACGCGGCCGCCGTCCACTGAGACGGTGCGTCCGAACTTGTCCCGGCAGGTGAGGGTCTTGCCGCCGTTCTCTTCGGCGACGGTGAAGACGAATGCTCCGCCGTCGGTGTGACTGCCGCCGCGGGCGTTCCAGTAACGGTCGGCGATGGCGCAGAAGCGCTCGTCCTCCTGCGCCAGGCTGGAGAGCGTGGCGTCGATGGCCTGCTTTTCGGAGCAGATGAGCCCGATCTGCACGTCCCCTTCGGAGAGGGCGAAGACTTGCGGGCGCAGCATCGCAGTGTCGGTGATGCCCAGTAGCTGGAACTGCTTTTCGTCCGGCAGACTCCGCGCGATGATGAAGAACCAGGGCCCGTCCGGCGAGCCATGGATGTGCGCGGCCTGAATCTGTCGGTAGATGCGCTGCTTGTCCGCGGGAAGCTGGTCAAAGTCGAGCTCTGTCGTCGGCGCCAGCGCTTCGATGACGTACTCGAGCGGGTACTTGTAGACCCTCGACCAGAGGTCGAAGAGCTGGACTGAGACCTCGGTGTCCGTCAGGAATTGCGGGCGGATGTTGCGTTGCAGGAGGTACTCGGCCACCGAGTGGTAGTTGGCAAAGTCGCCGTTGTGGACCAGCGCCTCGTTGAGGCCGACGAAGGGATGCGCGCCGCCGGGGTGCCACACGCGCCCCTTCGTGGGGTAGCGCTGGTGGGCGATCCAGGCGTGGGCGCGCAGGTCCTGGAGCCCGTAGTACTCCACGATCTGTTCGGCGTAACCCACGATCTTGAACACGATCAGGTTGCGCCCGTGCGAAAGCACGAACGCTTTCTTCTCGCCGAGTGAGGCGTAGAAGGTCTCGTTCAGGCGTATGGAGTTGCGAAAGACGAACTCGTCCTCGATGTCGCGCGCGGGAAGGTCGCTGAGGCCGTTCTTCTCGGCGAAGGCCTGCAGCGCATCGGGCTTAACGCGCACCAAGTAGCGGTGGACATCGGGCGGCCGGACCTCCAGGCCCGGCACGTCGCGGTAGTCGCCCACCGTCGGCACGCGTTGGGAGAGAGCGACATCGAAGACGGGCTCGATGCGCTCACGCTCCACGTCGGCATGAGCCGACGGGTCGAGCAGAGCGATCTGCACCAGGTAATGGGAGTCGAGGATCTCCTGCGACACGCCGATGTCCTCGGCCACGAGGCCGACAGCGGCGATCCCGCCGCCCTTGCCGTTGCCCCGGTTGTGCATCTGCACGGAGGGCGCATAGATGTGGCGGCCGCGGACGGGGATGGAGCATGCGAATCCGGTGACGCCGCATCCGCCTTCGTCTGCGGCGCGCGGTTCGACAACCGGCGGGCGTCCCTGGAACATCTCCGCGCGGGATCGGACGATTCGGTCAGCCGCGTCAGTCACGGGCCGCCTCCCCTTCCTTCGTGTAGTCCAGGTGGAAGAGGCAGTCTGTGCGGCCCCGCAGCTCGGCAATGCTCCTCATGCCGAACTGCTGGAGAACCCCCACGATTTGCTCACGCCAGGCCGCGAACAGGTTGATAAGCCTTTGCGTCCCCCAGTCGATGTCCACCTGTAGCATGAGCTCGCGGTCCGTAGTTGCGATGCCTCGCGCGCAGCCGCGGCCGCTCTCGCAGCTACCACAGCGGATGCAGCCGAGCGCGACGAGCTCCGCGGTGCCCACGACCGCGCCGTCGGCGCCGAGGGCGATCGACTTCAGCACGTCGTGGGCGGTCCGTATCCCGCCGCTGGCGATGAGCACAACCTCATCCCGGATGCCTTCCGCCACCAGGAATTTGTGCACTTTCGGGATGGCGTACTCGATGGGCATGGCGATGTTCTTCTTGGCGATATCGGGTGCAGCCCCTGTGCCGCCGTAGCTGCCGTCGAGGTGGATGATGTGTGCCCCAGCGAAGTAGCTCCCGACCGCGACCATGTCCACGTCCGTCGGTGTGGAAACCTTGACGGATACGAGGGCCCTGGGGTTCGTCATCTTGATCCAGTCGAGGTGCTTCTTGTGGTCCTCGACCGAGTAAACACTGTGAAACGGGAAAGGTGAGAAGAGGGCGTTGCCGGCGACGGCCTGACGCATGCGGGCCACGTCTGGCGTGTTCTTGTCGCCCAGGAGGTGGCCGCCGAGGCCGGGCTTGGCGCCCTGGGCGTACTTGAACTCGACGATGGGCACTCGCTGAATGGTCTCTTCGCGCACGCCGAAAAGGCCGGTGGCGACCTGGGTGATTACATGGTCGTCGTAGGGCTCCAGACGCTCCGGGTAGCCGCCCTCACCGGTGCAGGTAAAGGTGTTCCAGGCCGTCGCCGCCCGCGCCCTAGCGAGCATTACGTGGATGCTCACGGACCCGAATGACATGCCGCCGCCGTAGATCGGCAGGTCGATATGCACACGCGGCCGGCCGTCGTTGCGCCGGTTCAACTCCAATCCGGTGTCGATCTCGTCGGCGTCCAACGCTACCGATGGCCTCTCCGGAAAGCGAAACCGTAGCTTGTCGAACCCGCCACCCGAGGCGCCGTGCTGGAACTCGAGGCCGCCCGTCGGAGCGTGACCCGTCTCGGCCTGGTGCCAGGTCGAGAGGATCAGGTCGGATGTCCAGCGCGGGTCGCCGATGGCGTCGGCCGTCGGATTCTCGGCCAGGGATAGCGCGTGGTTCGGGCAGCGGTCGATGCAGTAGTGATCGGTCTGGGCGCAACTGGGCCCGACGCAGAGGTGGTCACGTGGGCGCAGCGTCAGGCTGTACCCCGGCGGCTTCTGATGAACGCCGTGCGGGCAGAGCTCCACGCATAGGCCGCATGAGCGGCAGTCGGCGCTCCGGCGGACCTTATACCGGCCGATGGGGTTTCGATAGCGGTCGGGCGCAGGGCGTACCTCGCGCTCCACAGCACGTTGCGGAGCCCTGGCTAGGCGTCCGTTGTTGGTCGCCACGCTTGTGCGCTCAGTTGCCGAGATCACCGAATGCCTCTGGTTCGAGGTCTTCCTGGAACATCGCGCGCCCGACTTCTCCCCGCAGGCGCCGGACCTCGCGAATTCCCATCGCTCCGAGCACCTCGATCAACTGCGAGTGCCAGGCGCCCATGAGGTTCACCATTCGCTGTGCAGCGTAGGAGACGTCGATACTCTGAATGTCGGCCGGGCACGAGCCGTCGTGGTCGTTCGAGCAGACGCGACAGCCCAAGGCGACCATCAGGGGAAGCCCGACGGCCACGAGATCGGCTCCGCAGATGATCGCTTTGGCCACGTGCTCGGCGAGAGCGATGCCGCCGCTGACTATCAGCGTTACCTCATCACGCACACCCTCTTGGACCAACCGGTCGTGGACACCCCGCAGCGCGTCCTTTACAAAACGGGGGCGCTCCGCACCGATTTCTCTGCCGTGCGTGTCTGCGCACAGATGGACCACCTTGATGCCGCCGCCGTACAGAGCCCAGGCGCGCTCGATCGCCGCGGGTTCAAGCCGGACGCGGGCGCAGACAACGACACTGGGGTTGATCGTGCCCAGCCGTTCGGCGTAGGAGAGCGCGTCGGGCCCGTCCGCAATCTCGACCATGCGCACCCGCTGCAGCAGCGATTGGTGCACGGCGAAGTCGGGCCTTTCGAACAGCGGGACGAGAGAGGACACGTGACTCGGCGCCGCCGCGGCGAGATCGCTTGGTCGGACGATGGTCAGCGTTCCCAGAGCCGCCGCCGCCGCGATCCTCGCGCTGGTGACCGCCTCGCTCGGAGGGTCCCAGGGAGGGATGTCGAGGAGGACCGGGAGCGGCACCTCGATGAGCGGCGCCGTCTCCGCCAGCTCGCCGTCGGTTCCGAACGCGAGGCGCCTGGGCTTGGCCCCGATGTCGACAGATGTGCTGATGTACTCGCGGCCGTGGATGCCGTCCCGCGTGGGACGGACGATCTCCGACATGTCCGTCCAGATGGAGTCGAATCCAGGCCCAGAGAAAGGCCCCCGATATCCAGCGCCTGAGACCGGGATGCGGCCGTTCTCGGCCTGATCCCAGGTGGTGGCGATGATGTCGGGGCGCCAGTAGTCGTCGCCGAGCGCGAGGTACTCCGGGTTGATGGACAGGGACAGTAGGCCCTTCGTGCAGTTCTGGATGCAGGACAAACACGCCCGGCAGTCGAACGATGGCTCGACAGGCAATAGTGGGTCGATGTTGTAGGCCTGCTCCGCCCGATAGACGCCGTAGACGCACTGGATCTTCACGCAATTCTTGCAGCGCGAGCAGTCCTCACGCCAGTCAACGGTGCCGTACTTGCCTACCGGACGGAACAGAGGCGGCGCTGGCGTGACCGGAACGTGATAACGTTTGGGCAAGACCCCCTCCTGCCGCCTACGGGCGCGAAAGGCCCGCCTGCTGGATGACGTCGCCCGCGGCGCCATCTGATCCGCTGGAGAGGATGTGGATGCCCCGCACCCCCTCGATGTCTTTCACCTGCGCCGCGATATCGGCGCAGACCCTGATCCCCTCCAGCGCCGGGTCGGGGGACTCGCGCAGCCGGGCTATGAGACCGCCGGGAACCCCCAGGCGTTCGGCCTGCTCGACGCTGGCCAGCGGGCGCACGCCGGCAAGGATATGCGTGCGCTCGTGAAGGCCCGCGTTCCGCACGGCGCTCATCCACTCCGCGAACCCGTCCACATCGAACACGGGCTGCGTGAGCAGGAACTCCGCGCCCGCTTCCACCTTCTTGCGCAGGCCGATGAGGGCGAGCTCCAAGGGACGGAGATAGGGCTGCGCCGCCGCGCCGACGAAAAGGGGCGGCCGGGACGGCAGAGGCGTGCCGCCGAGAAGAACGCCCTCGTCGCGCATCCTGGTGAGCGCCTGGACCAACTGGACAGAATCGATGTCATAGGCGCCCGCAGCCTCTGGACAGGCGCCTAGGGATTGATGGTCGCCGGAGAGGCAGAGGAAATTTGCGACGCCGAGCATTGCCGCGCCGAGCACATCGGACTGGAGAGCGATCCGGTTGCGGTCGCGGGTGGAGATCATGAGGATGGGCTCCACTCCTTCCGCCGCCAGAATGGAGGAGCAGGCTAGAGCGGAGGCGCTGATCGCCTCGTGGTTGTCCGCAACGACGACGGCGTCTAAGGCCAGCGAAAGAGAAGCCGCGTGTCTCTTGATGACCGACCCGTCCGCCCCGGGCGGGGGAACGTACTCGGCGGTCAGGGCGAACTTGCCGGATCGCAGCGCGTCAGCGAGCCTTGTCCCTGGTTGCATCCGCCTCGCCCCGCCCAGCTCCATCGTGCCGTCAACCGGCGGCTTCGCGCCGGCGCAGCGGGCTCGGCCGCAGCGCGCCAAGCCCGGCCATCATCATTTCCGGAACCGCCGTCTGCGAGTCGGGCACTCTCCCGTGTGGCTGCGGATCGGTCCCGTTGCCGCTCGTGGGGAGTGCTGGGGCGGCGGCGTGAAGGACGATCAGCCGTTCGCCGCCCAGGCCGATTTCGTCCAGCAGTCTCCTCACGTACTCCACCCGGCGCTCCGCGCGCTGGCTGCCCTCAAGGTAGCGGCAGTTGTCCGTGGCGCACGTCATGACGCACACGGCGTCTGCGCCTGCCTCGAAGGCCTTCAACAACTGTTCCGGCTGTAGCTTGCCCACGCAGGGCAGCGCGATTTCATGCACGGGAACGGGCCGCCGGGGTTCGGGCTGTGAAGTGCGCCCGTCCGCGGATGCGGGCGTTGTGCGCGGGCGCGAGCAGTTGACGCACCTGAAAAGCGTGATATTGGGGGAAGCGAGCGTGCCGGCTCGGTGCGTGGCGCTAGCAGGGGCGACAAGGGCCGTCTCCTCAACAGGGCTCCGTACAGCGCGTCGGTGGCGGTCTGGCTGTTCTTTCCACATGTGGTCGCCCTTTCCCCTTCGGCCCGCAGAGCCTCTTGTGATCCCTCCCCGGCCGCTCGGCAACCGGCAAGCGGTTGCCGCTTACCACTTACCCCTCACGCCGAGCATACAGTGGATTGGGTCGCCTGTCAATATGTTCGAACTTTCACGCTCCTTTCACAGCACGGGGCGGCATCTTCACGGTTCGTTAACAACAAGGGGTGAAAATGGTTGTTGCGATGGTCACCGGGGTAAGCGCGTCAAGGACGGACGAAGAGTTGATGGCCGATGTGTCGGCGCGCGATATGGAAGCGTTCGAGACGCTGTACGATCGCTACGGCACGCTAGTCTACTCGACAGTGCTGTGGGTACTGAGGGACGTTCACCTAGCCGAGGACACGTCCCAGGAGGTGTTCCTGCGTCTCTGGCGGCGGTCCGAGCGCTACGGCCCCCAGCGAGGTCGCTTCGTGTCCTGGCTCCTGAGCGTGGCGCGCAACGAGGCCGTCGATCAAGTGCGATCGCGCGGTCGCCACCGCCGTCACGAAGCGGGCAGCGAGGAGACGGAGCGGGTGGTCCCGACCGACGACTCGGAGGATCCAGCCCTGATGGCCGAGCTGGCCGATGAAAGGGAGCGGGTGCGTGGGGCGCTGGCCAGATTGCCGGCGGAACAGAGAAAGGCCATCGAGCTCGCTTATTTTGGAGGGTTCACCCAGCAGGAGATCGCCGAGCTCTTAAGCGAGCCCCTGGGGACCGTCAAGACTCGTATCCGCTTGGGAATGCTGAAGCTTCGGGTGTTCTTGGCGCCCCAAATGCAGACGGTGAACGTCGGGAGTGCCTCATAGGCCCCAACAGAACATCCATAAGGCAGGGCGCCAGAGACGGGCTGGTCCGATTGACAACCGAGATCGAAGACCCTTAGGCGGCTTTCCTAGTCTTTATCCCTTGGCGCTGATGCCGGCCGCTGCCAGCGCGAAGTCTCGATATTCTTTCAACGGCGATTCCAGGTAGATCATCATCCGCTGTGCTTCCATGGAGCCCTCCCCGTGGACGGTAGTCACCTCCATGTGCGCGCTCTCACCGGACGACGCCATCTTGTGGGTCAGACTCGCCATTCGCATCCTCTCCTCCGTCGTGAACCGCGACGAGCCGCCGAGATAGTGCTCCAGGTAGTCATGAATGTCCGGGTTCTGCCAGTCGAGGTGCGTTGGCATCGTCGTTATGATCCCGCCCGAGACATCCTGGATCAGCGCGAGAATCTCATGATAGTGGCTGGCGAAGTGCAACTTGGCCATGTTAGTGATAAGAGGGCTGGGCACAGCGATCTCATCGTACATGACCGGCGATTTGATGGCCGCCGTCGCCAGGGCCTTCAGCGTCTCCACGTACGCGGCGACCTCTACCAGCTTGGCCCGTATGTGGCCGGCCTTTTCGACGCCGTTCATCTCCGCCATGACCACGGCGCACCCGGCCAGCACCTCGACGATCGGGATCTTGTAGCTCACTGCCGTGAAGCGGTGGTAGGTGGCGAAAGTGTAGGCCAGCATCATTGAGAGCGGCCATTCCCCGCACATGAACACACGCTCCCAGGGCACGAAAACGTTATCGAACACGATCATTGCTTCGACCAGATCGCGAACCGGCGCTCCCAGGGGGAACTCCGCGGGCGTGCGGTCTCCCCGGCCGGGCCGGCAAATGAAGGTGATGCCCGGGGCGTTTGCGGGGACGGCGAATGCCACAGCGTACTCCGCCTCGTTGTCCCGCATCTGACGCGTGGGGAGCACCAGGATGTCGTTGGCCACGGGCGCCCCGGTGATGTGGATCTTTGCGCCCTTGACGATGATCCCATCGCTGTTCTGGTCCACCACGTGCACATAGTAGTCGGGGTGCGCTTGCATGGCGGGTGTCTTGCCACGGTCGCCCTTGACGTCCGTGATCGCCCCGCACAGGTTCAGGTCGTTCTTCCGCAGGTACTCCAGGTAGCTGCGCGCCCTCTCCACGTACTCCGGCTTTCCGATCCGCTGCGCCGTGGCCATGACGGCGTATATGGCATCGGTGCCGATGTCCTTGCCGAAGGGGAGGCCCCCGGTCACCCGAATGGACGTGCCGATCATGCGCAGCCTCTTCTCCAGGTCGTCGGGCGTTTTCGGAGGCTCGAAGTAGCGGCTCATCGGCTCACCGCTCTCCGGGTGCGAGGCGACGAACAAATCGCGGATCTCCGGGTCTTCCGAGTGGGTCAGCACGAAGTCGCCCGCCGCTGTGTCGACGCTGATCTTGAGGACGGGATGAGTGGTGACATCCTCAACCCGCTCACCGTAGATGTAGACCCGCCGTCCGTCCCTCAGACTTTCCTTGAACTCGTCCGCCGTGCGAAGCCCCATGACGAAGTCCTCCTTCCAAGAAGAGACTGCCTGCTAAGCGGATCGACCGTTGGGCGCCCGCTAGGACTGCGCCCGTTCTCGCAGGAGCGGCCCGCTAAAGTAGTGGCCGCCGGCCAGGGCTACCGCCTGCTCGGTGCACAGGAACACCGCTGCCTTTCCCATGACCTCCGGCGGCTCGATGTTCTCCCCAACCAGGTCCTTCTCTGTCTCCTCGAATCGGTGGTACATCGTGCCCGGCGTCCTCACCAGCCCTTCGGGAGATAGGGCGAAAACGCGGACATTGTGCTCTCGAACCTCCCAGGCCAGCCCCTCGCTGAGTTTGCGTAGCGCCTGCTTGGTGAGGCTGTAGGGGATGTTGCCCGCGCCGGGGACATCGGCGAGGACAGAAGAAATGTTGATGATCACCCCATCGCGCCGCTCGATCATGTGCGGGAGCACGGCGTGTGCACAGGCGATGGGCCCGCGCACATTGACGCGCCACATCAGGTCCCAGCGTCGCAGCGGCAGGTCGACCAGCAGGCCGGGTGCCATGATACCCGCGTTGTTGATGAGGATATCGATCTTGCCGAATTCCGCGAGAGCCTGTCTTACCATGGAGTCGATGCTCTCCTCGTCGGTCACGTCCGTGCGCACGGGGAGGGCGCGTCGTCCAAGCGCCCGGATCTCTTCGGCCGTCGAGTAGATGGTGCCCGGGAGCTTCGGGTCCTTGACCTCCTCCGTGCGGGCAGCGATGACGATGTCGCACCCCTCTTTCGCCAGTTCCAGGGCCATGTTCCGGCCTACCCCGCGACTCGCCCCGGTTATGACGGCCACCTTGCCTTGTAGCTTCACCAGCTTTCCTCCTATTTCTCTTGATCGGCGGCCTTCGACAGCCGTGCCTGCCCTATATTACCGGGGCCATCGACATGGTGCACTAGGCATCGCCCTAGAGTGGTCGGTCGGGGAGATTCAGCGCCTCTTCCAGGTCAGCGGGGGAGTTGATGTTGAAGAAGCTGCGGTGATCGGGGTCGATGCGGTCGATGGTCGCCTCGTGGACGTATCGGACGCGCACCTGCTCGAACAGCGGCGCGATCTTGAGCTGTCCCGCCTGCAGCATGCGTTCCATGGGCCCCAGGCACGTCTTAGAGTAGAGGGTGTGCAAGGGCTCCGGCTGCCCCTTCAGGTGGGGGATCACAGCGTCGACGTCCCGTCGCATCGCCATCAGGCGGCGCAGGAGCCTTGGGTTAAGGAATGGCATGTCGCAGGCCACCACGAGCACCCAAGGATCGCGGCTCGCGCTCAGGCCGGTGAAGATGCCCCCCAACGAGCCGCAACCGGGATAGCGGTCGCTCACCACCTGGACGCCGGGCATCGGGGGCAGCGCCGCCGCCTGCGCAGCTGAGCCGGCCACCACGATGACCTCGGCAGTCAGGGGTGCAATGCCTTCGATCACCCGCTCGATGAGCGTCTGGCCCCGGATGCGTTCCAGCGCTTTGTCGCGTCCCAGGCGGCGGCTCTCACCGCCGGCCAGGACCACGCCGCTGACCCCTGGCGGTCGCGCTTTCCGGCTCACGCCTATCAGTGTAGCAGCGGGGCTTCCATCTTGACACCGGCCATGTCGCCCGGGCCCGCTCCCAGCTTCCCTTCCTAGGATGAGAGTCCGTCTGCTCCAGCTGTGCGGCCCTCAGCCGCGCCGATAGCCGGCTTTCTGGGCAGCCAGGTCCATGCTCAGCGTAAGCACGCGTTCCACGGCCGGGAGACGCTCGCCTGCCGCTTCGCGCAGGTCGATGGTCTTGATGTAGCGACGGCAGTCCCCGCAGACGCTGAGCGGGCACGGCAGCCCGTCCGGCGGCTGAAGGCTAAGACCCAGGCGCAGATTTCGCGGGATGCGTGGCTTGATGAGAGCTACGTGTCCAGGCTCTTCTCCGGTGAGCGCACCAATCCGAGCCGCGACGCTCTGGTTCTTCTGGGAGCATGGGGGCTGGAGCTGGCGGTAGAGGAAGTGGACGAACTGCTGATGGCGGCGGACTACAAGCCGCTAGTCCTTCCGGCGAGCATTAGATAGCGCCGCTCGGAAGGCTGGCCGGGCCCACGCCCTCCCTTCGTCTTATAGCGTTGCTCACTGCGCGCTATAAGTCCGTCCAAGAGTGCGGAATCCCGATTTGAGGCTAGGGAATCGAGTATGATCGGGATTACACGCGGCGGGCCGCCGAGGCGGTTAGGTGATGCCGGCTCTTCTCCTAATGTCATCGAACACGCGCCGAATGGCTTCTGGAACCTCGGTAGGTGCTTGCACGGCTCGCGCGATGGCCGCAGCGATGGCTGGCTTCTTGGCGTTACTGCGCACTGTGGGAATCGAGCGCGCTAGAATGGCGTTTCTCAAGTCGTCGGAGAACTTGTCTCCGCCCCGCAGGTCTGCAATGTCGGCTGGCTGCCATCCGCCGGTGTCAAGTGGGAACTCTGCGTTCAAAGCAGGCGCAATCAGGTCGTCGGCGAAGGCGTCCTCGATTTCCTTTTGCCCGATGTAGGTTACCTGGTTATCTATGAATCCGGGCGTGATCCCGAGTTCCTTCAGATAATCCATTGTCATGTGGCCAGCGGAGTCCGGCTGCTGACAGTCAGCGTCGAAGAGGAAGTGCGTCATTGAGGCACGATTCTTGAGCAAAACGTCGAGGACTGATTTCCATGCCCCGCAGCCGTGTAGCTTGACGGTCACAATGCCGTCTTGGATCGGCGACTGGCCATGAAGGAAGGGGTAGATGTACCGGATGAATTCCTCTTCGCTCGGCCCTTCGATGACTAAGAACCCCTTCTCGTAGAGAAGGGCCACATTCGAGAGACCGACCGACGCTCCAATTTCGCTGAAAAACTGGGGTATTGACTCGTCATCGGAGGTCTCAAGACGAGACGTTGACCGGCGATAGTCGTCCTCGATAGCCAGAAGGTTTATGTCAGTGAGAGGCGCGCGGTCGATCAGAGTTACTGAGTGGGTGGAGACCAGGCACTGAGTACGGAGAGCGGGATCTGTGGCCAGTTCGCTGATGTTCGCAAACAGACGCCGCTGCGCGTCGTAGTGCAAGCTCGCGTCAGGTTCGTCATAAAGGCGAATGACACTGCGGGTTGTGGTCGTCTTAGTTATTTCCTGTTCCCACTCCAGTAATCCCAGCCAAAGCCGCTTCTTCGTGCCCTCGCCGAAGCCGTCGAGGAGTTGTTCACCTTCGCCGAGGTCGACCGTCAAGTGTGTGGCAGCGACGGCTCGGGAGAAGTCGATGGAAGGCTCGACTGAGACATTGCGCAGTTTCGGGTGGAGTTGTTTCAGCGTGGCGATAGCCTTTTGGAGCTCCTCGTTCATCCGGGCCTCTATTTCCTTGCGAAGTTCGCGCAGAGCAGGTCTTTCCTCCAGGGTTCCGTTGGCCGTCGGCGACGGTTCAAGTACGCTCCGACCAACTCTAACGAGGTTCTGCTGAATCATCGCCTCGGGTGTTCGGTAATCAGCGGCGGCGATGCGCACAACTAGGGGAAGGTGCGGTCCTAGCGTCGTGCTTGGTTGTGGGATTTGTATGTCGCGCTCAACTCTGGAAAGTTTTCCGGCAGCCACCAGCGCTTCCACTTGCTGAAGACGCTCCTCTTGCCTAGAGGCTGGGGTAACGTCGTATTGCTGCAGGAGTTCGAATTGCCGGTCTCGTCCCGTGAAGGTGTCAAATCTGTCGTCTGAATAGCCAAGCCCGCGGACGATTGTCTGCGAGGAGTTCTCGCTGAAGAGCTTGCGGATATGGAACTCATCCTGGTTTGCCCCCGAGCGATAGTCGACCGGGAGCGAATCATGGCCCTCAAGAGTGAAGGTTGCCTCAAGGGACATATCAGCGACGACGTTTCCATCCGGCAGTTTTCGGAAGTTGTCGGCGTGCGGTGAAGCATTCGACAGTAGAAGATCGACAGCATTCAGAACATTGGTCTTGCCGGCGTCATTCGCGCCTATGAATACGGCGAGGCGTCTCAGATCAGGGAGCGGCAGGTCGTCGAAGCAGGCGAAGTTGTGGATTGCCAGCGTCTTGAGCAGCATTCAGCTGAAGCGCCCCCAATCACGCGCGACGAACCAGGGGGACTCCCGGAGGTCCGAGGTGACGAAATCCGCGGGATCAAAGGCTAATTCTGTCGTTTCGATCCGGAGGACCTGATCCGGCATCAGGCTAGATACATGCGGGCCCGACTCGCCCTCATAGTCCCAGAAGTGGTAGCGATCCGAGATGTCGCGGCTCTTCCGCCTGGGCCCGAAGTCCATCGGGGCACACAGGCGTGTCTGACGGGTCGAGTCACGCCTCCGCACGAAGGTGACGCGCACCTGCCGGCGTGAGTGTATCGACTTGATGAAGATGTCGTGGTCGTGATGCATGGGCAAGGGCAAGCCTTTCAAGATGCTATTGTAGCAGTAAGCTGGACCCTGTGCACATATATCAGGTGAGCCGGCGCGAAGGGTAGAGCCTAGCGGACTAGTCTCTGACTCAGCTTTCGTCTCGGCTGTACCCTCCTGGCGTGGCGCGGGCCTCCCTGCTCAGCTCCGAAACGATCCATGGGGGAGGCTCGCCGATCAAGTAGGTTCTGTTGGACGTTGGCCATCGATACATACCGCCGCACCATCTCCAGAGACGTGTGCCCTAGGATTTGCTGAAGTCGAAGGGGGTCACCGACCTCCCTGACGAGGTAGTTGGTGGCGAAGGTGTGCCGCAAGAGGTGAGAGTGAAGCCGAGGGACTCCAACGGCGCGGCCAACACGTTTCATCATAGTCTCAAGGCTGCTGGGCGTGAGCGGATGGCCTGATGCGCCCAAGAAGAGGTACGCGCCTCCACCGACAACGAACTGAGGCCGGAAGAAGTCACGCCAGCGGACAAGGATGGTCTGTGCTGGGAGACAGGTCTGCTCAAGTCCCCCAGTCGCGAAGAGACGCGAAGAGCCGCCCCAGTGGGCGACTCTCCTCTTTTCAGATACGATTCGGCTCTCTGGAGGGCCGGGTGGGATTCGAACCCACGACTCCCGGATTAAAAGTCCGGAGCTCTACCGCTGAGCTACCGGCCCGCCTTTCAGACTATCCATTTTCGCGCTCTTCGGCAACCACCCACCCGGAGCTCGTCGCCCCTCTCGAGCAGCCGCCCTTCTTGGATCGCGGCGCCCGCAGTGAAGAATCCGCGGGTAGAACGCGCATTCTCAGCCCCACTTTGGTTGCTTGGCCTTCTTGACGCCCGCTATAATGTGCCCGAAGCCGGCCCTGTTCGCCGGCGGGCCGTAGAATGCTTGGCGTCCTCACTATCGAAGGCCGCGACACCACCGAGGAGTACCAGCTCGCCCAGGAGGCGACCGCTCTAGGGCGCGCCGCCGACAACGACCTGTGCCTGGAGCATCCCACTGTCTCCCTTCACCACGCCCGCATCATGCAGGATGGGTCGGGATGCCGGATCATGGACCTGGGCAGCTCCAACGGGACCCTGGTGAACGGCGCCGAGCTCGCGGTCAAGACCGAGCACGTCCTCAAGGACGGCGACATGATTCAGGTGGGGACCTTCCGCCTCCACTTTCACGTCCAGCCGGACGGCGCCGTCGCTTCGCCCCCCCAGTTCGAGCCGACGATCGTGCTGGCGCCGGCGCAGCCGCCTCGGCTCGTGGTGAGCACGCCCAAGTGGACGCGCGAGTTTCCTCTCCAGGGCGACGTCGTGACCCTGGGGCGCGACCCGGCCAGCGACATCGCCGTCGACGCCGACGTCGTCTCTCGTCACCACGCCCGCCTCGAGCGTCGCGACTCCGGCTACGAGATCGTCGACCTGGGCAGCGCCAACGGGCTGGATTTTCAGGGCCAGACCGTTGACCGCAAGCTGCTGTTGCCGGGCGATACTCTGCGCATCGGCCGCACCGTCTTCCTCGAATACCGGGCCGAAGAGGCTGAGCCGCCGGCGCCCGCGGCCGCCACCGCGCCTGTGGCTATCCCAGTCGAAGACGTGGTGACAATCGGCCGGAGCGCCGGCAACGACGCGACGCTGGTCCACCCCCAGGTGTCGCGCAGCCACGCCCGTATCACCCGCCGCGACCGTGAGTTCGTCATCGAGGACCTGAGCAGCACCACCGGCACTTTCGTTAACGGCGAGCGGGTGGAGCATCAGCCCCTGGCCGAGGGCGACATCGTGCGCATCGGCCCGGTCCGCCTGGTGTTTACGGCGGGCCGTCTGCAGGTTGTGGACGAGGAGGGCAACCTGCGCCTGGACGCCCTCCACCTGCAGAAGGTGGTGGCCAAGGGCGTCCGCATCCTTCAGGACGTGTCGCTCTCTATCTACCCCAAGGAGTTCGTCGCCATCGTCGGCGCCAGCGGCTCCGGCAAGTCCACCCTCCTCAATGCCCTGTGCGGCTTTCGTCCCGCCACCGACGGTGCCGTCCTTCTGAACGGCGTCGATCTGTACAGGCACTTCGATGCCTATCGCAACGAGCTGGGCTATGTGCCCCAGGACGACATCATCCACCGCGAGCTCACCGTCCAGAAAGCGCTGGACTACGCTGCGCGCCTAAGGATGCCGTCGGACACCACGAGCGAGGAGCGCCGTCAGCGCATCCGCGAGGTGCTACAGGAGCTGGACCTGACCGGCTGCGCTGACCTGGCCATCCAGCAGCTCAGCGGCGGGCAGCGCAAGCGGGTGTCCATCGGTGTCGAGCTGCTGACCCGCCCCAGCCTCTTCTTCCTGGATGAGGCCACGTCGGGGCTCGACCCGGGCACCGAAGCCCAGATGATGAAGCTCCTGCGGCACCTGGCCGACCAGGGCCGCACCGTCTTGCTGGTCACTCACGCCACCAAGAACGTGATGATCTGCGACAAGGTTGTGATCCTTGCCAAGGGCGGCCTCCTGGCTTACTTCGGGCCGCCGGAGGAGGCGCTTCAGTACTTCGGCGTCAGCGACTTCGACGAGATCTACGGCCACCTGGAGGCAGACCACCTCCCCAAAGAATGGGCGGAGCGTTTTCACGGCTCGCGCCAGTACCGGGAGAACGTTCGGGCCCGCCTGGCCGAGAGGGGCAACGGCCACTCGGCTGGCGGCGCGCGGCGCGCCCTCCAGCCGCCGGGCGGGGCCGCCCGCCGTATCTCGTCTCTGGCCCAGTTTTGGGTCCTCTCTCGGCGCTACCTGGAGATCGTCTGGCGCGATAAGAAGACAGCGGCCTTACTCCTGCTCATCGCGCCTCTCCTGGGGGTACTGGACTTCGTGTCATGGGACCGCAATCTGTTCGACCCCGTCACCGGGAAGGCCAGCCTGGCTATCACCATGCTGTTCATGGTCGCGCTGATAACGGTCCTTGTGGGGACCATCACGTCCGTCAGGGAGATCGTCAAAGAGGACGCAGTCTACCGGCGAGAGCGGATGGTGTGCCTGCAGGTCTTGCCCTACATTGGGTCGAAGGTGGCGGTGGGCTTCCTCTTCGCCTTGTACAGCGCGGTTGTCCTGTTCGGCTTCAAGATGGTGGCCGTCAATTTCACTCACCTGGAGACCACCGATCTAGCGCTCCTGTTCGTTCCCTTCTTGCTGGGCACGTTTTCCGGCCTAATGTGGGGCCTTCTGGTATCGGCCTTCGCGCCCAGCGAGGACCGCGCCATGCTCCTGGTGATATTGGTGCTGGTGCCCCAGTTTGTCTTCTCGGGCGGGATGGTGCCAGTGAGTGACCTGGGCGCCGCCGGCCAGGCGCTGGGCCTGGTTACCTCAACCCAGTGGGACCTGGGCGCCCTGGTGACATCGGCCCACGTCAAGAGTGGCCCCTGCAAGGCGCCCGACCTGACCGACTGCCAGCTACCGGGGCTCCAGGGCAAGGCCACCGCTCAGGAGCGTCAGGCCTTGCTCAAGTCGCTGGACGACCAGTACGGCGATATCTTCGGCGTCAACGTCTACTTCAACTGGGGGATGTCTCTCGCCTTAGCCGGCGCCCTTCTGGGCGTGACATTCCTCTTACAGAAACGGAAGGACATCCTCTAGCTACCGGGAGGTTTGGTCGTGGAGGAGTTGGTCGGGCGAACCCTGGGACGTTATGAGGTCACCGCCCTGGTCGGCCGCGGTGGCATGGCCACCGTATACAAAGCCCGCCACCCTGGCCTCAACCGTAATGTGGCGGTGAAGGTCCTCCACCGCCACCTCGCTGTCGACTCCGCCTTCGTCGGCCGGTTCCGTCGCGAGGCCCGCGCCGTCGCCGCGCTCCGCCACCCTAACATCGTCCGCGTATACGATTTCGACAACGAGGGCGACATCTACTTCATCGTCATGGAGTTCATCGACGGCCCCACCCTCGCTTCCTTCCTCAAGCGCTTGTTCAAACAGGGCCGCCATCTCTCCGCTCAGGACACGCTCCACCTGTTCTCGCCTCTCTGCTCCGCCATCCACTACGCCCACCAGCAGGGGATGGTGCACCGCGACATCAAGCCGTCCAACATCATCCTCACCCGCCAGCACGAACCGATCCTCACCGACTACGGTATCGCGAAGATCGCCGGCGCCACCGCTTACACCATCCCCGGCGTCGTCATCGGCTCCGCCCACTACATGTCGCCCGAGCAGGCCGAGGGTCTGGCCGGCGATAACCGTTCCGACATCTACTCCCTGGGCATCGTCCTGTTCGAGGCTCTCACCGGCTCCGTCCCCTTCCAGGGCGAGACTCCGGCTTCGGTCCTGATGAAGCAGGTCTCCTCGCCTCCACCGCCGGCCTGCTCCCTGAACCCCGACCTGCCTCCGGCCCTGGAGGCAGTGCTCAACAAGGCCCTGGCCAAAGACCCCAATGACCGCTATCAGCAGGGTAGCGACCTGGCCTTGGCCCTTCAGGAGGTGTTCGGCCAGGCGGCGGCGGCCGAGTCTGCTGCTGCTGAGGCCGCGGTCGGCGACGAGCCCACGGTCAGGATCTCGCGCGACATAACTCCGCCGCCGCCCTCGACCCCGCCACCGCCCTTGAGCCCGCCGCCCCCTTCGGCCCCTGAGGCGACGCGTGTCGTGGAGCCCACCGCCGTGGTCGCGGAACCCGAATCCGACCTGACGATACCTCCGGCCCCGTCACGGCCGGCGTCGAAGGGGCTTCCAGCGCAGGTGCTGATACCGGCTCTTGTGCTGGTCGCCGTCGCCGTCGCCGTGGGCGGCTTCCTCCTCCTGGGCGGCGGAGGCGGAGGATCGTCGCCGCCCGTTGTAACTGGTTCGACGACTGCCACTACCCCGACGGCCAACGCCGCCGCCCTCATCGCCGACGGCGACTCGCTGGTGCAGCAGGGGAAGCTTCGAGACGCCGTCCCCAAGTACCAGGAGGCGCTTCTGGCCGACCCCAAGAGCGACATCGCCCGCACCCAACTTGGCATCACCTACTATCTGCTGCCGAACCTGGAGGAGCTGGCCCAGCAGCAGTTGGAGAAGGCGGTGGAGGCTAACCCCAACAACGCCAAAGCCTATGCCTTCCTCTGCATCACCCTCTCCGACCTGGCTTCCAGCCGCGGAACGAAAGACTTCGGGCCGGCGGACCAGGCCTGCCAGAAGGCGCTTCAGATCGACGCCCAGAATGCGCAGGCCCAAGCCTTCCAAGGAGAAGTGTGGGCGGCTGAGGGGCGCGATGGTGAGGGTCTGGCAGCAGCGCAACGCGCCCAGCAGCTCGCTCCCAACGACCCCTACGTTCTGACCAGCCTGGGCTACGTCCACGCCCTACGGGGCGAATGGGGAGACGCGGTGACCAACTATCGGGCGGCCATAGCCGTGCAGGGCAAGTTCGCCTATATGCACCTTCTGCTGGCCGAGGCCCTGCGCGAGACGCAGCAGTGGGACGAGGCCCTCTCCACCGCTCGCGCGGTCTTGGACTTCGATCAGGGCTACGAGGCCAGGGCCCACACCAGCATGGGGCATACGCTGTGGGGCCAGGGCAACAGCGACGCCGCCATCGGCGAGTTCTCGCAGGCCGTGACCCTGGACGAGAGCGAGGACTACGCTCACTGGGGCTGGGGTGGGGTGTTGTATGAGAAGGAGGACTACCAGGGCGCCCTCCCGCACCTGGAGCGGGCGGCTGCCCTGGCGCCCAACAACGCCGGCTACCAGGCCTGGCTCGGGGGCTGCTACATGGCGGTGGAGCGCTATGAGGAGGCGAGGACAGCTCTGGAGAAGGCCCAGCAGCTGGACCCCGATCGAGAGGACGTCCGCAGTCTCCTGGACGACCTGACCGCCATGGGCCACTGAGGCCCGCCGCAGAGTCTGTCGGAATGTAGGGGAGGCCTTTAGGCCTCCCGCGGGCGATCTAAAGGTCGCTCCTACTTAGCCGCGGATGGCGCTGGCATCCGCTAATCCGTTTCAAATCCGTTGAGCGATCCCTCACCCAAATGGAACATAGTGTGATAAATTTAACGAGGAGACGATGCGATGCACGAGCTGGCCGCAGCCCAAGACGTCGTCCGGGTGGCTGTCCAGGCGGCGAAGGAGCAGAATGCCCGGCGCATTACGGCCATCGCACTGAAGGTCGGGAGCGCGTACGCGGCCGAACAGCTGCGCGACCTCATCGCCATCGCCGCTCAGGGGACCATCGCCGAGGGGGCGAGGTTGGACGTAGAGGCGGTGTCCGGCTCCGCCATCCAGGTGGCGAGCATAGACATCGAGTCGATAGAATAGGGATTGCCATGGCGGTTCGGGCGCAGGTGGTGGTGCGGGGCATTGTCCAGGGTGTGGGGTTTCGTCCATTCGTCTATCGCCTTGCCCGCGAGCACGGTCTCGGCGGCTGGGTGCTCAACTCCACCCAGGGCGTGGTTATCGAGGTGGAGGGCGAGAGGGAGCGCGTCCAAGGCTTCCTGGGCCAGCTCCAGGCCGAGCCGCCTCCGCAGGCCCTGATCGAAAGAGTAGAGACCAGCCTCCTGCCGCCCGTCGGCTATTCGTCCTTCGTCATCGAAGCCAGCCGCGAGGGCAGCGAGTTCGTCCTCATCTCGCCCGACATCTCCATCTGCTCCGATTGCCTGCGGGAGCTGCGCGACCCGCACGACCCTCGCTATTGCTATCCCTTCATCAACTGCACCAACTGCGGCCCTCGCTTCACCATCATCAGCGATATCCCCTACGACCGGCCCAAGACCACGATGCGGGTCTTCGCCATGTGTCCGCGCTGCGACCGGGAGTACCACGAGCCCGCCGACCGCCGCTTCCACGCTCAGCCCAACGCCTGCCCCGTCTGCGGGCCGCAGGTGACGATGGCCGTCAACGGCGCACGACCGCAGACTCCCGGCGAGCCAATCGAGACCGCCCGCCGTCTGCTGGCCCAAGGGGCCATCGTGTCCGTCAAGGGCCTCGGGGGCTTCCACCTGGCCTGCGACGCCACCAATCCCCCGGCCGTGGCCACTCTCCGCCAGCGCAAGCACCGCGTGGACAAGCCCTTCGCGGTCATGTCGCTGGACGTGGAAACCGTCCGCCGCTACTGCGAGGTGCAGGAGGGCGAGGCCCAGCTCCTGGAGTCGCCGGCGCGGCCCATCGTGCTGTTGCGGCGCCGGGCGGACTGCGCCATCGCGCCGGAGGTGGCGCCGGGGAACGACTACCTGGGTGTCATGCTGCCCTACACGCCCCTCCACTACCTGCTCCTGGGCGGCGCTGGCGAACCAAGCATGCCGCCGCCGCTGGCGCTGGTCATGACCAGCGGCAACATGAGCGAGGAGCCGATCGCCATCGGCAATGCGGAGGCGCGCGAGCGGCTGGCCGTCCTCGCCGACTACTTCCTCGTCCACGATCGCGACATCCACGTCCGCTGTGACGACTCCGTGACCCGCCTGTTCCGCGGGAAGGAGGCCATCCTCCGCCGCTCGCGCGGCTATGCCCCCTTCCCGGTGCGCCTGAACCTGGAGCTGGCGGAGATCCTGGCCTGTGGCGCGGAGCTCAAGAACACCTTCTGCCTGACCAAGGGCACCTACGCCTTCCTCAGCCAGCACATCGGCGACATGGAGAACTTCGAGACCTTCGCCAGCTATCAGTCGTCCATCGAGCATTTCCAGCGCCTGTTCCGGGTGGAGCCGCGGGCGGTGGCCTACGATCTTCACCCCAACTACCTGGCCACGCGCTACGCCTTGGAACTGGCCGAGGAGCGAGGTCTGCGCAAGGTTCCCGTACAGCATCACCACGCCCACGTGGCGAGCTGTATGGCGGAGAACGGCGTGACGGAGCCCGTCATCGGCGTGGCCTTCGACGGCACCGGCTACGGTAGCGACGGCCGCATCTGGGGCGGCGAGTTCCTCCTGGCCGACTTCCGCCGCTTCCGCCGCCTGGCCCACTTCCGCTACGTGCCCCTGCCCGGCGGCGAGGCGGCCATCAAGCGACCCTATCGCATGGCGGTTAGCCACCTTCTCAGCGCCCTCGGCGAAGAGGCGCTGGAGCTGCCCCTGCCGCTGTGGTCGATGCTAGAGCCGGGCGAGCTGGCCCTGGTCCGCCGCCTGATGGCCTCGGGCGTGAACTCGCCCCTCACCTCGAGCTGCGGCCGCCTGTTCGACGCAATATCGGCCCTCATCGGCGTGCGTGGCCTGGTGAACTACGAGGGTCAGGCGGCCATCGAGCTGGAGATGGTGGCCGCCGAGGGCGTGGACGACGCCTACGACTGGCAGCTCCTGCGCCGCACCCCGATGGTCATCGACCCGGCTCCGCTGCTGCGGGGGGTGGTGACCGACCTGCTGGCGGGTGTGGACGTGGGCGTGATCTCCGCCCGCTTTCACAACACCGTCGCCGCCATCGTGGCCGGCGTGTGCCGCGCCGCCCGCGAGAAGACGGGCGTCGGCCGGGTTGCCCTCAGCGGCGGCTGCTTTCAGAACGTCTACCTGCTGGGCCGCACGATCGACGCCCTGGAACGCGAGGACTTCGAGGTGCTTACCCATCACCTCGTGCCCGCCAACGACGGCGGCATCGCCCTGGGGCAGGCGGTGGTCGCCAACACGCGACTGTCTGGAAAGGAGCGCTAGCCATGTGCCTCGCCGTGCCGGCGCGCGTCATCGAACTGAGGGACGGCCTCCTGGGCCTGGTGGAACTGGGGGGCGTTGTGCGCGAGGCGAGCTTCGCGCTCCTGCCCGACGTCGCTGTCGGCGACTACGTCCTGCTCCACGCCGGATACGCCCTTCAGAAGGTGGACACCGCCGACGCCGAGGAGACCCTGCGCCTGTTGGCAGAGATGGTCGAAGCTGCTGAAGCGGAGGCAACTGGTTCGTGATTAGCGGGCTCTTGTCTTTCAAGATTATGCATGACCCCAGCCTGAAGGCTGGGGCATGGGTAAGCGAATCCGATGCCCCCGCCTTTAGGCGGGGGTCGAGAACGAACCCCCTACGGACAGAGGGCTAGCTTGCGCTACGTCCAGGAGTTCCGCGACCGAGCCACGGCCCAGGGCTTGGCGGTGGCCATCGAGCGCATTGCCGGCCGCCCGGCGAACCTGATGGAGGTCTGCGGCACTCACACCGTCTCCATCTTCCGCCACGGCATCCGCGACCTGCTGCCGCCGCCGGTGAGCCTGCTCTCGGGCCCGGGCTGTCCGGTCTGCGTCACCACCAACGCCGACATCGACAAGGCCATCGCCCTGGCGCAGCAACCCGGCCTTATCCTGGCCACCTTCGGGGACATGATGAAGGTGCCCGGCAGCTATCAGAGCCTGCAGGAGGCCAAGGCCGACGGCTGCGACGTGCGCGTCGTTTACTCGCCCCGCGACGCGGTTCGCCTGGCCGCCGCGCACCCAGAGCGGCCGCTGGTCTTCTTCGGCGTCGGGTTCGAGACCACTGCTCCCACAATCGCCGCCTCCATCCTGGAGGCCGAGAGCCTGGGCCTGGACAACTTCTTCGCCTTCTCGGTGCACAAGCTCGTGCCGCCGGCCATGCGTGCCCTCCTGGAGTCGGGAGAGGTGCGCATCGACGGGTTCATCTGCCCGGGGCACGTCAGCGTGGTCATCGGATCGCAGCCGTACGAGTTCATCGCACGGGAGTACGGCGTGCCTTGCGTCATCACCGGCTTCGAGCCGCTGGACGTCCTGCAGGGGATCGAGATGCTCCTGCGCCAGATCGCCGGCGGACGGGCGGAGGTGGAGATCCAGTACAGCCGCGGCGTGCGCCCCGAAGGCAACCCACTGGCGCTGGCGGCGATGTACCGCGTGTTCCAAGAGGCGGACGCCGGCTGGCGCGGGCTGGGGAGCATCCCGGCCAGTGGGCTCAAGCTACGGCCGGCGTACGCCCGCTTCGACGCGGAGGTCGCGTTCGCCGTCCGGCCGCCGCCCACCAAGGAGCACAAGGGCTGCATCTGCGGCGAGATCCTGCGGGGCGTGAAGACGCCGCCGGAGTGTCCCATATTCGGCACCGCCTGCACGCCGGAGAGCCCGGTGGGGCCCTGCATGGTCTCGGCGGAAGGCACCTGCGCCGGCTGGTACCAGTACGGGCCTCGGTAGGGAGAAGGGATGGCCAAGACCGCCAAGATCCTGCTGGCGCACGGTAGCGGCGGCCGTCTTAGCCACGACCTGGTGGCCAAGGAGTTCCTGCCGCCCTGGGCCAACGCCATCCTCGGCCAGCTTAACGACTCCGCTGTCTTCTCCCTCAGTCGCGATGGCAGCGGCCCGCGCCTGGCCTTCACCACCGATTCCTACGTCGTCAAGCCGCTGTTCTTCAAGGGCGGCGACATCGGTCGGCTGGCCGTCTGCGGCACGGTGAACGACCTGGCGATGGTGGGGGCCGAGCCGCTCTACCTCTCCGCCAGCTTCGTGATCGAGGAAGGGTTGCCTCTGAGCACGATGCGGGCGGTGGTGCGCTCGATGCGCGAGGCGGCGGCCGAGGCGGGGGTGCGCATCGTGACCGGCGACACGAAGGTGGTCGAGGGCGGCGCCGCGGACGAGTTGTTCGTCAACACCGCCGGTTTGGGTGTCGTGCCGCCGGGAGTGGAGATCGGCGGCGGGCAAGCCCAGGTGGGCGATGCCGTCATCCTCTCCGGCAGCATCGGCGACCACGGCATCGCCGTCCTCTCCCAGCGAGAGGGCCTCGAGTTCGAGTCGCCGGTGGCCAGCGACGTGGCCCCCCTGAACCGGCTGGTGGCCGCCATGCTGGCCACCAGCCCCAACGTCCACGTGCTGCGCGATCCCACCCGCGGCGGCCTGGCCACCACGCTGAACGAGATCGCCGGCCAGTCGGGCGTGGCTGTCCACATTGAGGAGGGGAAGATTCCCCTGAAGGAGGGCGTGTGGGCGGCCTGCGAGATGCTGGGCTTCGACCCCTTGCACGTTGCCAACGAGGGCAAGCTGGTGGCGATGGTCGCGCCTCAGGACGCCCAAGCGGTGCTGGCGGCCATGCGCGCCATGCGCTACGGCGAGGATGCGGCCATCATCGGCGAGGTGGCGGCAGAGCCCACCGGCAAGGTGCTGATGAAGACGAACGTCGGCGGCACGCGGATCGTGCACATGCTGGTGGGTGAGATGCTGCCCCGCATCTGTTGAGCCCGCGGCATCGGACCCTGGGCGCCGGCATTCGAACTGGGCATTAGTCGCTCGATTGACCCCCAAACTATGTAACGTTTAGCAGAATGGCCGCGTCTATCATACCGGAGCGCACCCACAAACTTGGGCCCCCTTCCCTTGGCCGGGGAGAAAAAGGAACCCGCCAGCGACGCCGCTGGCGAGTTCCTTTTTGGTCTCCTCTTGCTCGCGGCGTCAGGGACGCCCGTAGACGCCGCTGGCGAGTTCCCTGGTTGACCGCGAGATCAAGGACGTGATCCGCCGAATGTAGGCGAAGGTCTTCAGACCCTCGCGCAATCATCGTGATGGTCATTAGCAGATCGGTGGCCCAGGAAACGTAGGGGCAGGGCTCGCCCCTGCCCGCCGCCGCGGGCGGGCGCCCGCGAGGGGCGCCCCTACGAAAGAAGACAAACATCTCGGTGCCGCTATTCATGACCATGGGATTTCGGCTGACCTCAGAGGCAAACACGTAGGGGCGCACGGCTGTGCGCCCTTGCAGCGAGGGTCAACGCCGCGCGCCACCATCTTCGCCGTGACCATAAGCCAAGTGGCGAAACGACCTGGGGCGACTCGAGGAGCCGCCCCTACATCTGGGCCTTGCCGAGACGCCGCCGAGAGGTCGCTATTGGGGACGGAGCTTGACTATGAGGAAGGCCCCGTGCGCGGAGTCGATCCGGACCATCACGCGGGCCAGACTGGGCGGCAGTGGATAGTATCCCACCGTCCGTGTGGCCTCCACGCGGAAGCCGTGCTGGGAGCAGAGCTCCTCCAGCCCCTGGCAGCTATAGATGCGGAGATGAGTATCGCTCTGGTAGCAATGGGGGTCCTGCAGCGGATCGAAGACGCTGCCCGCGACGGCTTCATTGCAGATGTGCGCCGGCGTGGGCTGCATTCCCAGGGTCAGAGCGAGGATGTTCTGCCAGCTGGCCAGGTTGTTGGTGGAGAAGATGGCATAGCCGTCGGGGCGAAGGACGCGCCGGGCTTCGGCCAGGAAGAGATCGGAGTGGAACAGGCGCTCGATGATCTGATTAGCGTGGATGATATCGAAGAAGTTGTCTCGGTAGGGCAGAGGGTCGTTTAGGTCGGCCTTGGTGACGATGACCCCGCGATCGCTGGCCTCAGCGATGCGCTCGTCGACGCGTTCGACGCCGTAGGCCTCGGCCACCCGGGCACCGTTGGCCAGACGTACGGTGAAGTCACCGTCGCCGCAACCGCAGTCCAGCAGGCGGCCGTTGGGGCACGGCTCGATGAGCTGGAGGATCTGACTCTTGTTGGTCCGCTCCATCTGCCGGTAGATCTTGTACAGGTACGGCAGGTCTGTTTTTCTGGTGGACTGTCCGTTCATACACATCCCCTGTCTTTCGAGCGATTTCGTTGGTCATCGTGGGTGTCTCCGGCCACTCACAGAACGGAATGACGGCGAAAGATTCTGCCAATAGGAATGACGATATGGTGTCTGCGCTGTTACGACGGTGGCAGCGGGGCTTGGTAGAAAGACGGTGAAGGGCCACCGTCGGGGTTGGTCTAAAGGGGTGTGGTGGCTATCATCAAGCTGTCGAGGCCGGAGGCCTGGGCCGTGGCATGAGCAGGATACGGGTTTTCTATGGTTGGTGGGTCGTCTCCGCCTCCGCCGCAATCATCTTCCTGACCGGCGGCACCTTCTACTACGGCTTCAGCGCCCTGGTGAAGCCCCTCCAGGATCAGTTCGGCTGGTCGCGAGCCTTGATCTCTGGCGCCTTCTCCCTTCGCACCCAATCGGGAGGGGTGGCGTCGCCGATCGTAGGTTACCTCGTGGACCGCGTAGGCTCGCGGCGGCTATTGCTGACGGGCACGGTGCTGGTGGGGGCGGGCTTCATCTTCCTCAGCCGGGTGGAGTCGGTCTGGGCTTTCTACGCCGCGGTGATGGTCATCGCCGTGGGCATGAGCGCCACCGGCGGCCCGGTGGCCATGACGACGGCCGCCCACTGGTTCGAAAGGCAACGGGGACGGGCGATGGCTCTCCTAACCGCGGGCGCTGGGGCCAGCGGCGTCATGGTGGTGGTGCTGGCGACGCTGATATCTGCATTCGGATGGCGGGAAGCGCTGCTGATCATTGGGATAGCGCAGTGGGCGGTGTGCATCCCTCTGGCGCTGCTGGTGCGGCATCGACCCGAGGAGATGGGGCTGCTGCCCGACGGTGAGCCGCCCCGGCCTCCGGCGGAAGTCGGGCGCGTGACGGCGCCACCCGAGGCCGACGCCGTTGCCGATGGGCCGCTGCGCATCCAGGACTCGGGCATGACCATCGGTCAGGCGTTGCGCACCCGCACGTTCTGGCTGCTGGCCTTGGCCATGTCCCTGGCCGGCTTCGGCTCTACCGCTATCATCGTCCACCAGGTGGTCTACGTCACCGAAGCCACGGGCCTTTCGGACGGGGAGGCGGCGGTGGTGGCGATGCTGATGCCCGTTGTCAGTCTAGCCGGTCGACTGGGCTTCGGCTGGCTGGCCGACTATCGCGAGAAGCGCCAGGTGCTGGCCGCGAGCTACACGTTGCTGGGCCTGGGTATCCTGTTGCTGGCGGCCGCACAGGAGCCGTGGCAACTAGTCTTCTTCCTGGTCGTGTTCAGTCCCGGCTGGGGCGGCTCGATAGCCGTGCAGCCGGCCTTCCAGGCAGAGTCTTTTGGGTTACGGGCGTTCGGCGCCATTCAGGGGCTGGCGTTTACGGTATCGACCCTGGGCAGCGTGGCCGGGCCCATCTTCGCGGGCTGGGTGCACGACAGCACCGATACGTATCGCCACGCCTTCGTGGTGCTGGCGCTGGCCTCGCTGGCTGCGGCGCCGGCCATCCTCATGGTGGGCCGCCCGAAAGAGGCGGTGGTCGTCGCATCTACGTGACGGTGAGAGTCACGTTCTCGGCGCAGAGGGGGCAATCGTCCGGCGGGTAGGTCGGTAGGTCCAGCGGCAGGCAGGCGAACAAAGGCAGGCCAAAGTCCACGCGGCCGCCGCTGCGGTCGACCAGCACGCCCACACCGATCGGCTCGCCGCCTTCGCCGCGTACGGCGTCGATCACATCGCGGATGCTGCCACCGGTGGTGAGCACGTCGTCCACTATCAGCGTGCGCTCGCCGCGGGCCAGGCGAAAGCCGCGGCTGAAGCGCCGGCCCTCGCCCTCCTTTTCGGCGAAGATGCCGCGCACGCCCAACTGGCGGGCCACTTCGTAGCTCAGGATAATGCCGCCGGTGGTGGGCGCCGCCACCAGCTTCGGCCCCTGGGGGCGGAAGTGGTCGGCGATGAGGCGGCAGAGGCGCTCGGTGTAAGGTGGGTGTTCCAGCAGGCGGAACTTCTCGACGTACAGCGGAGAGTGGCGGCCCGAGGTCAGGAGGAAGTGGCCGTCCAGGATGGCGCCCACCTCGCGCAGCAGCCCCTGGACATCCTCGGCCACCTTGCTAAGGTGACTCCGCACTAGCGAAGGAGACGGAATGGTTGGGAGCCAGCCCCACCGCTGACAGCGGCCAGTAGGAGAGCAACGCCTTGCCGATGATGCTGTCTTCCGAGATGTTGCCGATAACCCGCGAGTCGCTGCTGTTATTGCGATGGTCGCCCAGGACGAAATACTTGCCCGGCTCTACCACGAAGGGGCCGCAGGGGCAGCCGGTATGGCCGGTGATGTACCGCTCCACCAACGGCTCGTCGTTCACGTACACGACGCCGTTGCGGATCTCGACCGTGTCGCCGGGCACGCCGATCACGCGCTTAATGAAATCGCGGTCCGGGTTGTTGGGCGACTGAAAGACTATCACGTCGCCACGTTCGGGTGTGCCGAAGAGGTGATGCGCAGGGTTGTTGCCGGCATCGAAGAAGGGGATCCAGTCGAATCTGCTCAGGTCTATCTGCGCGTAAGCCAGTTTGTTGACGATAATGTACTGGCCGTTCTCGAGGCTGGGGAGCATGCTCTCCCCCTCGACCTTGAAGTTCTGCACCGCCGAGCGCACGGCCAAGAAGATGAGCAGCGCCAGCAGAAGTGTCTCTACAAGCTCCCGCCCAAGGACGAACCAGCGGCGCCCGCGACTTCGCCGGACGGGCTCCGGCTCGCGCTGGGGCTCAGGTTCGGGGCCTGCGGGCGGCTCTAGGCCGGCGAGATCGAGTTCGTATTCCCACATAAGGCATCGGGGCCGGCCGTTGGCAGCAACCCCAAGTATACAGTATACCAAATATTCAACGCTGCAAAGCGCATGCCGTTTCGCAATCTGTTCTCCTTCGTTCTGCTAAAATGACGGGGGCACGTTCCTGCCTATCGGCAGGCAGGCGCAGCGTCGCCCAATACTAGCATGCTCGCCGACGAGTCGCATCTCATCGCCCGCAGCCAGAGCGGTGACCTGCACGCCTTCAACGTCCTGGTAGAGTGCTACCAGCGGCAGGTCTACAACCTCTGCCTGCGCCTCCTCCCCTCGGCTGCCCCCGCCGAGGACGCTACCCAGGAAGCCTTCATCGCCGCCTACCGGCGCATCGATAGCTTCCATGGAGGGAACTTCCGCGCCTGGCTCCTGCGCATCGCCGCCAACGCCTCTTACGATGAGTTGCGGCGCCAGCGACGCCGTCCCGCCGCCTCGTTGGAGGCGGCGATGGCGACGCAAGGAGTCGCCCAGGCGCCCTCTCCCGCCGCAGGCCCCGAGGATGAGGCCCTGCGGCTGGAGCTGAACGTGCACCTTCAGCAGGGGCTGGCTACCCTGCCCTCTGACCAGCGCCTGGCCGTTATCCTGCGCGATGTCCACGGTCTGAGCTATGAGGAACTGGCGGAAGTGATGCGCTGCTCGGTGGGGACCGTAAAGTCGCGCATCGCCCGCGGCCGGGCCCGGATGCGGGAATACTTGATGGCGAGGCGGGAACTTCTGCCCCGCCCGTTTCGTCTTACTAGTGAGGAGTAGTCATGCTGGAGGTCCTGGCCCGCATTCGCCACCGGCGCACCCGCCGCCAACTCTCGCCGTATCTGGACGGCGTGCTCTCGGCGCGGGAGAGCCGCCGCCTGGAAGCGCACCTGGCCCAGTGCCAGGCCTGTCGCGATGAGCTGGCGGAGCTGCGGGCCACCATCCAGACGCTGGCCGAACTGCCGCTGGCCGATGCGCCCCGTTCCTTTGCCCTGACCGCCGCACCCCGACAGGTCGAGGCTCTTCGGCCGGCGGCGGGGAGGCTTGAGTTCGGGTTGCGCCTGGCGACAGCGGCGGCCGCCTTCGTCCTGGCCGCCATCGTAGTGAGCGATCTGCTGGGGGTGCCGGCCGAGAACGAACAAGAGGGCCGCATGGCGGCGAGAGTAGAGCTCCAAGCCGCGCCCACCGAGCCTGGGGTCGCAGAAAAGTCCCAGCAACTCCCCAGCGCGATGGCTGGGGACAATGCCGTGACTGAGGCGCCCACCGCGCCGCCCGCGGGCGCGGGCGCTGCTGGGGAAGCGACACCTGTTCCGTCGTACTCCAGCGACTTCGGCGCGTACGGCGAGGGCGAGGCGACGGCTGAGCCACCGGCCGGCTTTGGCGAGCCACCGGCGGCGAACGCCACCGAGACTGTGCCGCAGATGGCGGTGCCGGGGGTCGAGGCAGGAACGCCTGCGGCCACCGCGACGCCCCCGCCGCTGGGGACGGTCACCATCGGCCCTGCCGGCCTGGTCTATGTGGTGCAGCCGGGCGACACCCTGACGGCGCTCTCGGAGCGCTTCGACCTTAGTCCGGAGGCTATCGCCGCCGCCAACGGCATGGCTGAGTCGCAACCTCTCTTGGCCGAACAGGAGCTGGTCATCCCCGGCGCCGTCTATCACGTACAGCCCGGCGACACGCTGGCCGATATCGCCGCCGCCTTTGGTGTCCCCGAGGCGGTGATCGTGACCGCCAACAGCATCGCCGCTCCCGGCGCCATCGGGGCTGGCGAGCCGCTGGCGATCCCCGGCGGCGGAGCCCTGCCGGCAACCGAGGCGCCGTCGCCGACCGCCGAGCAGCCCAGACCTACACCGACAGCGCCGCCCATGGGCGCCCAGATAGCTCCCAGCGAGCCGGAGCAGCCTCCTTCGGGGGCCGAGAACCAGGCGCTCGCAGAGGCGGATCGAGACTCGCTGGCGGCCGAGGACGGTGGTCCGTCGCGGGAGACGGTGCTGCGCTGGCTGGAGATAGGCCTGGGCGCCGGCTTGGCGCTCCTCTTCGTTTCGTGGTTCCTGGCCCGTCGAAGGGGCCAGGCTTAGTGCAAAGAGGGAGGTTAGCGTGAAGAGAGGAATAGGAGCAGCCCTAATGGTCGGGGGCCTGCTGGCCGTGGTCTTGCTCGTGGCCTGCGGCGGCTCCGACTCATCGGCGTCCAGCGACCCCGGTGGCCCGTCGTCGCCGTCCGGCGCTTCGGGCATCCCGGCTTCGCTCCAGGCGAGCGACGGGTCGGGGTCGTCGCAGGGGATCAGCGTTAGCGGCGAAGGACGGGTCTCCATGGCGCCCGACATGGCCGTGCTGGGCATCGGCGTGTCGGCGAAGGAGGGCACGGTGGCTCAGGCCAACTCTGAGGCGCAGGCCGCCATGGACCGCCTTCTCGCTTCGCTGAAATCGGACGGCGTGGCCGACAAGGACATTCAGACCAGCCAGTTCAGCATCAACCCGGAGTACGACTACCAGTTCAACCAGCAGAAGCTGACCGGCTATCGCGTGACCGACATGCTCCAGGTCAAGGTGCGGGACATCGACGCGGCGGGCAAGGTCATCGACGATGGCGTTGAAGCAGCTGGCGATCTCGTGCAGGTCGGCAGCATCAGCCTGACCGCCGAGGACACCGGCGCACCGAGCGGCCAGGCCCGCGAGCTGGCTATGGCCGACGCCAAAACCAAGGCGCAGGAGTTGGCCCGCCTGGCGGGCGTGGAGCTGGGTGCGCCAATCTCCATCAGCGAGTCCAGCTACTCGCCTACGCCGCCGGTCTCCTACGACAGGGCTTTTTCGGCTGAGGCGTCGCTGGACCAGACCACGATCAGCCCGGGTGAGCTGGACGTGGTCGTGAGCGTTCAGATCATCTACGGAATCCAGTAGAGGACAAGAAGGAGGACTCCCATGAAGGTCAAAGGTATCGTGGCGCTATCTGTGCTGGCGGCACTGGCTGTGCTGGCTGTGGCCTGCGGCGGTGCCGAAGCAGAGGTGAAGGTAGACAAGGGCCTGGCGGCCTACGCCGGCGCCAACGCCGGGGCCGTCCAGCAGGACGCCGGTCAGGCCGCGAGGTCGGCGCCTGCGGCCTCCGAAGCGAGCTACAAGGAGTCATCAGCTTCGGCGCCCACCGTCAACACGGGAGGCATGGGCGGGCCGGCTCTGGCTCGAGATGCCACGTCGAGCAGCGACGCCGCCCTGGCGCCCTTGGAGCAGGCTGGCCCGCTGGGCATCGTCGTCCAGGGCTACGGGCGCGCCACCGCTCCTGCCGACACGGCTCGAGTGGCGTTCACTGTGAGCAAGTCCGGGGTCAACTATCCCGTGCCCATGGGTGAGACCAAGCCGCTTCCGAGCGAGCCTGGGGTGATGGAAGGCGGCGCCGCTGAGGGTTCGGCTCCGTCGCCCGACATCACGCCGGTCCCGCCGGACATATATCCTACGCCGGTCCCGCCGGAGCCCATCACCGAGGCTGACTTGCAGCCGCTGATCGACGCCATTAAGGCGCAGGGTGTGTCCGACTCGGACATCGAGGTCACCATCTACCCGTACAGCTACTACGGGCCCTACGGCTCGCCCACTGCCCTCGTGACGGCGACTCTGCACGACGTGAGCAAGGTGGGTGGCGTGATGGACGCTGCAAACCAGGCCATCGCCGCGAGCGGCACCCCTTACCTCCAGAACACGGGTGTCACCTACAGCGTCAGCGACTGCGATACGCTTCTGAAGGAGGCCCGCAAAGCGGCAGTGGAAGACGCCCGCGACAACGGCGCGGGACTGGCCGAGGCGTTGGGCGTGGGCCTGGGCGCAATCCAGGGCGCCACTGAGTATTCGTACGACCCCTATGGCTACTCCGGCTGCCAATCGCAGTCGGGGCCGGTCTACGACAGCTACATGCCGCCCTACGACCCCGCGCAGCCGGCGGAGGTGCAGATCATCTCCAACGTCACGATCAGCTTCGCGATGCAATAGTCTTCTCCCAGCCCGGGGGAGGGGAGGGGCCATGCGCCCCGCCCCTCCCCTGTTGTCGCGCTCTGCGGCCGATGCTAGAATTACGCCACCCTGGTGGTGGTGTTCTAGCCTGGCTTGCGCATCCTCTTTCGATTGAGCCCATGGAGTACATGAGTCGCGCCTTGGCCCTCGCCCGTCAGGCGGGGGTGGTCTCGCCCAATCCGGCGGTCGGCGCCGTGCTGGTGCGCGGCGACCACGTGGTGGGCGAGGGCTTCACCCAGCCGCCCGGCGGCCCCCACGCTGAGGTCGTGGCGCTGGAACACGCCGCCGAGCGCGCGCGGGGCGCGACCCTCTACGTGACCCTCGAGCCCTGTTGCCATCAGGGGCGTACGCCTCCCTGCAGTCGAGCCATCATCGCCGCCGGCGTGGCCGCGGTGCATTTCCCCATCCTCGACCCCGACCCCCAGGTGCGTGGCCGTGGCCGCGATGAACTGGCGGCGGCCGGCATAGCTGTGCACGTGGGCGAGGGCGAAGATGAGGCGTGCCGCCTGTACGAGGCCTACATCAAGCACCGCACCACCGGCCTGCCCTTCGTCATCGCCAAGTTCGCGGCCAGTCTGGACGGGCGCATCGCCGCCCCCAGCGGCGAGTCGCGCTGGATCAGCGGGCCGGAGGCGCGCGAATGGGCCCACCGCCTGCGGGCAGAGATAGACGCCATCCTCTGCGGCGCCAACACAATCGTGGTGGACGACCCGCAGCTCACTGCTCGCCCGGGCGGGCGGGAGTCGGCCCGCCAGCCGCTGCGGGTCGTGGCCGACAGCCGCGGCCGCACGCCGGCCAGCGCTCGTGTGCTCCAGGGGCCGGGCCGCACTCTCATCGCCACCTCAGACCGCTCACACCGCGGCTGGCGGGCGGCGATGGAGGCGGCGGGGGCCGAGGTGCTGGTTCTGCCGCGACAGGGCGATTCGCTGGACCTAGGGGCGCTGCTGCGGGTTTTGGGCGAACGCGGTGTGGTATCGCTGTTGGTGGAAGGCGGCGGTGTCATCATCGGCTCGCTGTTCGACCACGGGTTGGTGGACAAGGTGCAGGCCATCATCGCGCCGATAATCGTGGGTGCGTCTGATGCGCCGGCGGCGGTGGCCGGCGCCGGCGCCCGCCGTCTGGCCGACGCCTGGCGTCTGCGCGAGCCGACGGTGGAGCGCCTGGGCGAAGACGTGTTGATCACGGGGTATCCCCAGAAGGCGGTCGTATGATGTTCACGGGAATCATCGAAGAGGTGGGGACGGTCAAAGAGGCGGAGCGCGGGCGGCTGGTCATCGGTTGCCGGAAGGTGCTGCGCGGCACGAACCTCGGCGATAGCATCGCCATCAACGGTGTCGACCTGACGGTCGCACTGATGGAGGAGGACAGCTTTCTTGCCAACGTCATGCCGGAGACCTATCGTCGTAGCAACCTCGGCCAGCTCAAGCCGGGCGACTCCGTGAACCTGGAGAGGGCGCTTCAGGTCGGCGAGCGGTTGAGCGGCCACATCGTCCGCGGTGTGGTGGAGGCCACGGGCGCCCTCCTTTCCCTCACGCCCGAGGAGGACGCCGTCATCGCCCGCTACGCGGCGCCGCCCGAGATCCTGCGCTACGTGGTCGTGAAGGGGCCCGTGGCCATCGACGGCGTCAGCCTGACCGTCATCGCCAGGGACGAGGCGTCGTTCAGCGTGTCCCTGGTCCGCTACACCATGGAGAACACCAACCTCACTCGCAAGCAGGCCGGAGATGCGGTAAACTTGGAATCGGACATCATAGCCCGTTACGTGGAGCAACTACTGCCCGGCGGGCGGGATTCTTAGGAGGCGAGCCCTGACTAGCCGAAGGCGCGCCAGCAGGGACTGCGCCGAAAGGACAGGGATGTAGGAATGACGATGGCGACCGTCGAAGAGGCCCTCGAGGAGTACCGGCGCGGGCGGTTCGTCATCATCGTCGACGACGAGGGTCGCGAGAACGAAGGCGACCTCACCCTGCCAGCCCAGTTCGTTACTCGAGAGGCCATCAGCTTCATGCTTCGTCACACCAGTGGCATCATCTGCGTCCCGATGAACGGGGAACGCCTGGATCAGCTGCGCATCCCGCTGATGGTGGGAGACAACAAAGCCCGCTTCGGCACCGCCTTCACCGTATCGGTCGACGCTCGCCACGAAGTCACAACCGGCGTCTCCGCTCACGACCGGGCCCGCACGGTCGAGACGCTCGTCGACCCGCGTTCCGTCCCCGATGATCTGGCGATGCCGGGTCACGTCTACCCGCTGCGGGTCCGAGAGGGCGGCGTCCTCGTCCGCGCCGGCCACACTGAGGCGACTGTCGACCTGTGCAAGATGGCCGGCCTCCAGCCGGCCGCCGTCCTCTGCGAGGTGATGAAGTCGGACGGCTCCATGGCCCGCCTGCCAGACCTGAGACGTTTCGCTGCTCGGCAGGGCATGAAGATCCTCGGCATCAATCAGATCATCGCCTATCGGATCCAGCAGGAGAGGCTGGTGCAACGGGCGGCCGAGATCATGATGCCCACCCGCTGGGGCAGCTTCCGCGTGGTGGCCTATCGCAGCGTCATTGATCCCGACGAGCACGCGGCTTTGGTCTTCGGCGATATCACCACGCCGGAGCCGGTGCTGGTGCGGGTCCACAGCCAGTGCGTTACCGGCGATGTGTTTCACAGCCTGCGCTGCGACTGCGGCGAGCAGGTGGAACTGGCCCTAGATCGTATCGTGCAGGAGGGGCGCGGCGTCTTCGTCTACATGCGCCAGGAGGGGCGCGGCATCGGATTCTGCAACAAGATCCGCGCCTACGCCCTTCAGGATTCGCAGGGGCTGGATACCGTAGAGGCCAACGAAGCACTGGGCTTCCCCGCCGACCGCCGCGACTACGGAATCGGCATGCAGATCCTGGTGGACCTGGGCCTGGAAGAGATCCGCCTGCTCACCAACAACCCGGATAAGCGGGCGGGCCTGGAGGGATACGGTCTGAAGGTGCTGGAACGGGTGCCTTTGGTGGCCTCGGTCAACCCCCACAACGTGCGCTACCTGGAGACCAAGCGCGACAAGCTGGGCCACATGCTGGACATCGTGGGCTGAGGGAGGGACGCACGTTGGCCACGTTCGAAGGACGACTGTGGGGCCAGGGGCTGGCCATCGCCATCGTGGTCTCGCGCTTCAACGAACTGGTGACCCGAGCGCTCTTGGCCGGCGCTCAGGACGGCCTGGCCCGCCACGGAGTCGAGCCCGAGGGCGTGGACGTGACCTGGGTGCCCGGCTCCTTCGAGATCCCTCTGGCCGCGCGTAAGCTGGCCGAAAGCGGTCGCTATCAGGCGGTCATCTGCTTGGGGGCGGTGATCCGCGGCGAGACGCCTCACTTCGACCAGGTGGCGAATCAGGCCAGCAGCGGGATTGCCCGCGCGGCCCTGGACACGGGCGTGCCGGTCATCTTCGGCGTGCTCACGACGGAGACGTTGGAGCAAGCGCTGGAGCGAGCCGGCGGCAAGATGGGGAACAAGGGGTACGCCGCCGCCGTCGCCGCTATCGAGATGGCCAACTTAATGCGAGGCTTACGCCCAGACTAGGCCCGCCGTTTCGTTCGATCGCAGTGGCTCCCCAACAGTGGGGGCCTTTCGCTATCCGGAGCACTCTCGCCGATGAGAAAGCGCCTGTGGCGGCTGACCGCTCGCTGGCTGATCAGCGCCGGCGCCGTGTGGGCGGCCTCAGCGCTGGTACGGGGCGTCGACTTCAATAGCTGGGAGGCGGTGTTGGCTGCGGCCGGCATCTTCACGGCGGTGGCCCTGTTGGTGAAGCCGCTGGCCATGCAGGCCGCCTGGCCGGTGCGCTGTCTCACCCTGGGGCTGTTCACCTGGGTGGTAAGCGCCGGCATGCTGGCCCTCACCGCCTGGCTGTCCGGCCAGTTGGGCATCGGGTTTCGGGTGGACGGGGTGGCCGCCGCCTTCGTGGGCGCTTTGGTCGTGGGCCTGGCGTCCTTCCTCTTCGAGCAGGTCTTGCGCTAGGGGCCTACTCCACGACTTTATAGACGTGGTCGCCGCCACGGCAGCGGTCGAGCACCTTGATCCCGACCGAGTCGCCTGGGCCGGCCTCCTGCACATCCTCGCGCTCGATCTGCATGGAGTCCACGACCTGGGTGATATCGGTGGTGTGCCCGTGAATGTGGATCGTGTCGCCCACTTTCAGCTTGCCGCTGACGTCGATGCCAGCGACACTGATGTGGGCGAAATAGTCTCTTACCCGGCCGATCTCTTCCTCCACGGCCATGACAGAAGCCTCCCTTCGCTGAAGAGCGCCCTTTCGCAGCGAAATCTAGCACCTATGCCCTGCGTTTTCAATAGCATGGAGGCGACGTACGGAGGTAGCACCGGCTTCGTGCACGTCTAACCCTCGGAATGTAGGGGAGGCCTTTAGGCCTCCCGCGGGCGACCTAAAGGTCGCCCCTACATCGACGCCTTCCTGCAGCGGTCTGAAGACCCGCCGCCTACTGTCGGTCTATTCTCTCAATGGCCCCCAGAGGTATGCCGGGCCGCCGGCGGGAAAGCGAACAAAGGTTACCATAGCTTACTCTCTGCATCAGACCCTACCTTAAGTATCGAAAAGCCACAAAGTCTGGGGAAGGGTGTTGACACAGCAGTATGCGAGGTATTAGGATCACTCTTGCCGCTCGGACGGAGCGATAGCTTTCCAGAGCTTTGCGAAGCTTTTGATGTGGAGGTTCTCTTCTGGAAGCTCCTGAAGGTCAGGGTCGCGCTACGCGCTGGATTAGCCTCAGTCGGGCCTGCGGCATGCTGGGGGTAAACGAATCCACCCTCCGCCGCTGGGCCGACGCCGGCCACATCCGCTCGTTCCGCACGCCCGGCGGCCACCGCCGCTTCGCCGAGGACGATCTGCGTGCGATGGTGGCCGGCCAGCGAAGGCCGGGCGCCACCGCCTACGGCACCCTGGGCCACCTGGCCACCGTCCGCATCCGACGACGCCTGCAGCGGGGCAAGAGCCACGAGGCCCCCTGGTTCGCGGGCATCGATGAGGGCCTGCGGGAGCGCATGCGCCCCCTCGGTCGGCGATTGGTGAACCTGGTGTCGGAATACCTGGCGCGGGGCAGCCGCCGGTCACGCCTGCTGGACGAGGCCCGCCGCATCGGTCGCGACTATGGCAAGGAACTGGGGGAAAGCTCGATGCGTCTCAGTGACGCCATCGAGGCCTTCACCTTCTTCCGCAAAGGTCTGGACGACGCCGCCATCGAGCTGGCCCATCGCAGCAACTTGTCGACCGAGGAGGCGGTGGAGATCTGGGAGCTTCTGGCCGGACTGGCCGATCAGATTCTTCTGTCCATGACCGAGGCTTACGAACAGGTGCGGCATCCCGCCTCCGCTCCTGCCAAGAAACGTTAGGGTTCGGCGCCAAATGCGCGATTCCATACGCGCCGTGGCCTTCGACGGCTACGGTACGCTTATCGAGTTCACCGTTCCCCATTTTCTGGCCGCCATGGAGGAACTGATCCGCGTCCACGGGGCCGATGCCGACCCCCAGGCCTTATGGGACCGGTTCGTGGAGGCGGCAAAGGCGGTGCGCGGTGAGAACTACCACGAGCCCGAGTACCGTCCCTACGCGGAGGCGTGGGCTCTCCAGTTCGAGCGGGCGGCCCGCGAGCTGGGTTTCGAAGGCGACGGCCGCCTGGCTGCCGCTCACCTCAAGCGCAGACTGTCGGAGGCGGACGCCTTCGCCGAGGTGCCGGCGGTGCTGGCCGGCCTTCGCGGCCGCTACCGGCTGGCCGTGCTCTCCAACGCCGACAACGACTTTCTGCTCGCCTGCCTGGACCGCAACGGCCTGGAGTTCGAGGCCGTGGTGACCTCGGAGATGGCGGAGGCGATCAAGCCCGACCCAAGCATCTTCCACTACCTGGCGGACGTGTTGGCCCTACCTCCAGAGCAGATCCTTTACGTCGGCGATTGGCCGATGCCCGACATCGTCGGCGCGCGGCGGGCGGGGGTGCCCGTCGTTTGGCTGAACCGCCACGGCCACGTCCTGCCGCCGGACATGCCGGCGCCGGACCTGGAGGTGGCGAGCCTGACGGAGCTTTTGCCGATCCTCGTCGGATAGACGCCGACGGTGGACGCAAATGTAGGGGAGGCCTTTAGGCCTCCATCGGGCGACCCAAAGGTCGCCCCTACATCACTCAAGGGCACCAGCGACGGAAGCACTCTCTCGGGGGTCGGATCCCTCTTGTAGCCCTGGCGCCGCTGGTGTATACTTCTGTCCAATCGTATAACCCGACTCTCATTTCTAGGTGGTTGCCATGAAGATTTCCTGCCTGCAAGAGAACCTGTCTAAAGGTCTGTCCATCGTCGGACGGGCCGTAGCGGCCCGCAGCACCTTGCCGCAGACCTCGCACGTGCTGATCGCCTCGGACGCCGGGCGCCTCAAGCTTGCCGCCACGAACCTGGAGATCGCCATCACCTCCTGGATTGGCGCCAAGGTGGAGGAGGAGGGCGCCATCACGGTGCCTGCCCGCCTGCTATCCGATTTCGTGAACTCGCTGCCCAACGAGCCGATCGACATGACCCTCACCCCTCGCGGCCGCCAGATGCACATCGTCTGCGCCCGCAACGAGGCCACCGTCTCCGGCATGGACGCCAACGACTTCCCGCCCATCCCCGCCATCCGCGACGGCGCCGCGCTAAAGCTGGACCCGGTGAGCCTGCGCGCCGCCATCAATCAGGTCGAGTTCGCCGCCGCCGCCGACGACACGCGGCCCGTGCTCACCGGCATCCACGTGCTGATGGAGGACTCCGACCTGACGCTGGCCGCCGCCGACGGCTTCCGCCTGGCGGTGCACAAGCTCTCCCTGGGCGAGAAGGTCGCCCAGCGCACGGAGGTCATCATCCCCGCCCGCGCCATGCGCGAGCTGAACCGCTTCCTGGCCGACGAGGAAGACCCCATCGAGATGACCCTGAACGCCGCTCGCAGCCAGGTGCTGTTCCGATTGAAGAACGTGGAGATGGTGGCCCAGCTCGTCCAGGGCACCTTCCCCAACTACAGCCAGCTCATCCCCCAGAGCTGGACCAGTCGCGTGGTGGTGGACGTGGCCGAGTTTCTGCGCGAGACGCGCATCGCCTCGATCTTCGCCCGCGACGGCAGCGGCATCGTCCGCCTGCAGGTGAACCCGGGCGAGGAGCTGCAACCGGGCAAGCTGGTCATCTCGGCGCGCGCCGAGGAGATCGGCGACAACCGGGGCGAGGTCGACGTGACGGTGGAGGGCGAGGCGGCGAAGATCGCCTTCAATAGCAAGTACCTCCAGGACGTGCTCCAGGTGCTGGACGTCTCGCAGGTGGCGCTGGAGAGCACCAACCCCTCCAGTCCCGGCGTCCTGCGGCCCGTGGGCCAGGACAACTACGTCCACGTGATCATGCCCATGTTCGTCCAGTGGTGAGGTAGGATCTGGCTTCCCTTTCAGCTGACGGTGCCATCTAGCAATGGCGAAGATTGACACAACCGTTGGCCAGCTCGTCGACATGATCGAAAGGGGAGAGTTGCGCCTGCCGGAACTGCAGCGTCGCTACGTCTGGCCAGCAACCAGGGTTAGGGACCTCCTTGATTCGCTCTACCGGGGCTATCCATCCGGGACCATCCTCGTATGGGAGACGGACCAAGAAATCCCCAGCAGGGAAATGTCGGTCAAGCAGAGCGGCGGAGCCTTTACACCTAAGCTCCTGCTGGACGGCCAACAGCGCCTCACATCCTTGTCGGCGGTTATCCGAGGAGAGCCCATCCAGCTGAGAGGACGGGTGCGGCCCATCCACATTGCGTTCAACCTCGATCATCCCGAAGGGCCTCCCGTAGACGCGACTGAGGTTGTAGATGACGAGCAGACTCCAACTGCCAACGAAGTCGAGGCCGAAGGAGAGGATGATGGCGATCAGCCTGGAGACCCGACCAGTCTCCAAGAGCGTCTACGCAGCCGCACGTTCGTCGTGGGGTCGAATCAACTCTTCGCTGATCCGAGGTGGGTGCGTGTTTCCGACATCTTCAAGGGCGACAAGACTGATTGGCAGTTGTTGAAAGGGCTTGTTGCTTCACCCGACGATCCGAAATACGACCTTTATACGAAGCGTCTGCAGCGTGTTCGGAAGATACGCGACTACCCGTACGTGATGCACGTCCTCGAGCGCAGCCTGCCATACGTGGAAGTTGCGGAGATCTTCGTTCGAGTGAACTCTCTCGGCATGAAGCTCCGCGGCTCAGACCTGGCTCTGGCCCAGATCACTTCGAGATGGCCCAACTCCCTCGAGTTGTTCGAGGACTTCGCTGAGGAGTGCGAGCAGGTCTGGTTCACGTTCGACCTTGGCTTGCTAGTTCGGGCTCTAGTTGTGTTTGCGACAAGACAGAGCCGGTTCCGCACGGCCGCGTCGATTCCCGTAGGAACCCTCCAGGAATCCTGGGAGAAGGCAAAGGACGGTTTACGGTTCGCCGTCAGTTTCTTGCGGTCCAATGCAGGCATAGAGGACGAGTCGCTGCTTTCCTCACCTTTGCTCGTCATACCGGTTGCAGTTTACGCTGCACTTCGGAACCATAGGCTTACCCGCGAGGAAGAGCGGGCGCTTTTGTACTGGCTTCTCATGGCCAACGCGAAAGGCCACTTCTCCGTGTCGGCGGAGACGACTCTCGACACGGACCTTCGAATCCTGTTTCGCGGAGGAAGTCCCGCAGATCTGCTCGACACGTTGCGGCAGCGCGTTGGCAAGATGACATTTGAGCCCAGCGATTTCACCGGTAGGAGTCCCCGCAACCCAATGTTCCCCGTCGTGTATTTGGCGTTGAAGCGCCTGGGGGCAAAGGACTGGCAAAGTGGCCTCAACTTGTCTCTAACGCACAGCGGCAAGTGGCACTACATCAACTTCCACCACATCTTCCCAAAGTCGCTGCTTTCAGCTGCTGGATACGACAACAGCGAGATCAACGAGATTGCCAATGTTGCCTTCATAAGTGGTCATCTAAACCGTTCATTGAGCAATAAGGAGCCGAGGGTCTACCTGCCAGGGGTCATTGAGAAACGTGGACTAGAGGCGCTAGCATCTCAGCATATCCCGGCTGAACCTGCGCTATGGGAGATAGGGAACTACCGCTCGTTCCTGGAGCATAGAAGGGCTGCTCTCGCTGATGCACTCAATGCATTCTTTGAGGAGATTGGGCATGACCGGCGCGTTGCTCCTGACGTCGAGACGCTGATCGGGACCGGCGAGAGTGCAAGCCTTGAGTTCAAGTCATCCTCCCGGTACAACGATCACGCTGGGGCGCCAGACCCGAAGCTCGAGGCAGCAGTCGCAAAGGCCATCGCTGGCTTTATGAATTCGGACGGTGGCACGCTGTTGATCGGGGTAAACGATTCAGGCATGGCGGTTGGCATCAAGCAGGACTTGGACACTTTGTCTCGTAACGATAGGGATGGTTATCAGCAGTTCCTCATCAACCTCGTGAGCAAGGCAATTGGGGCCGAGCGGTGCCCGGATGTGACGGTGTCCTTTCACCAGGTTGAAAGGGTGGACATCTGCATGGTCCAGGTGGCGGCCAGCCCAAAGCCCGCGTATGTCACGGAAGGAGCCGACCGGCGGCTGTACATCCGGGCTGGTAACACGACCCGCCCGTTGACGACGGAAGAGGCGGTCGATTACGTGTCTGCGCACTGGCGCTGACGCTGAATTCGCGCGGCTGCTGACCGGAATGATCTCCTAGATCTCGTTTGTGGCGGCAGACATCAGAAAGTCACGGTCTTGTCGCTGTTTACCACCCAGTCCACTAGGTCCGCCATCGTCGCCATCTCCACATCCTCCACCATCTCCTCCTGGCTAAGCCCGCGCTCCGCCGAGCAGACGCGACAGGCTTTGACCTTGAGTCCCTCCTGGATGGAGGCCCTCAGCAGTTCCTCGCAATTGGGCATGCCCGCGCCGCCCACGGGCATCTCGGGCGGTTTCTGACCTCGCTTGGCGGCGAAGACGGCGTCCTCCAGAATGAAGAGGTTCGCCTGGTGTCCTTCGTGGAGGGCGACCAGAGAGAAGCGCAAGGCAGTGTAGACACGCTCCTTCCCGTAGGGCGGGTCGCCCACCACAACAGTTATCGTTGCCATCTGTGATACCTCCTCGGCTCCGGGGCAGCCGCGGGCGGGTTCCCCGACATGAATAGCGACTCTATACTATACTAATCACTTTCGGCTGGTCGGCCGCCCATATGGAGAAGGCCCGGCCACCGCCTCCGGTGGGAAGGACTTTGGCAGCAAGATCCGGATAGAACCGATTGTTGCCGGGAGACTACGCTGGATGCGGAGGTGATGGTGATGAGCACGATGACTGGAATTCGTGAAGATACGTTGAAGCTGGAGGAAGACAGCCTTTGGAGCGCAGTGCTTGCGCGGGATACGCGCTTCAGCGGCACGTTTGTCTACGGCGTGCGCTCCACGGGCATCTACTGTCGCCCCACCTGCCCGGCTCGGCGGCCGCGTCGCGAGCAGGTTGTCTTCTTCCCTTCCGTGCACGCAGCCGAAGAAGCGCGTTTTCGCCCCTGCCGGCGCTGCCGGCCGCGGGAGGGCGCCGGATTCGATGGTCAAGTGGAGTTGATGCAGCGCATCTGCGACTACATTGATGCGAACCTTGACGAGCCGCTGACTCTGGCAGCTCTCAGTGCCCAGGCGAACATGAGCCCCTATCACCTACACCGGACCTTCAAGCGCATTATGGGAATGACGCCCTATCGGTACGTGCGTGCGGGTCGCGTGAGCACGCTGAAGGCGCAGCTCAGAGAAGGGCGGCAGGTGACGACGGCGCTCTACGAAGCGGGGTACGGCTCCAGCAGCCGTCTCTACGAAAGGGCGTCGGCCGGACTGGGAATGACGCCGGCGACGTACCGTCGTGGCGGGCGCGGGATGAGGATCGGCTACGCAATCGTCAGTTGCCCCCTCGGCCGGCTGCTGGTGGCAGCCACCGACCGCGGCGTCTCCGCCGTGAGCCTCGGCGATTCCGACGCCGCCCTGGAGGCCGCGCTGCGGGCAGAGTACGCGGCGGCGGATATCCGCCGTGATGACGGCGGTCTCTCTGAGTGGACCAACGTGCTCTTGCGCTACCTCGATGGCGATCTGCCTCACGTTGACCTGCCCCTCGATGTGCAGGCCACGGCCTTCCAGAGACGGGTGTGGGACCAACTGCGAGCGATCCCTTGCGGCAGTGTTCGGTCCTACAGAGACATCGGCAGGGCGCTGGGACGCCCCACGGCGGCCCGGGCAGTCGGCCGTGCCTGCGCCACCAATCCAGTGGCGCTGGTCATTCCCTGCCACCGAGCGGTGGGCGAAGGCGGCTCTCTGGTCGGTTACCGCTGGGGCCTGGAGCGAAAGCGCCTGTTGCTGGAACGAGAGCGCGCCGTCGCGGGCCGCCCTGCTCATCCTGAGCGTGTTGAAGGATGAGCGGGCGCCTCATGTTTCGGGCGGCTCCGCATGAGCGCCGAAGACTGACGCGACCAGCGCGCCCGTCCGAGGCCATCGAGGAGCGTTCGTGAAACCGCGCGAGCTGCTAATTCTGCTGCTACTGGGGATCACCTGGGGCTCGTCCTTCCTGTTCATCAAGGTGGGGGTCGAGGATCTGTCGCCTCTCATGCTGGTGGAGGCGCGGATGGTCCTCGGCGCCGTCACCCTCGTGCTCACAACCTATGCGCTGGGGCTGTCGCTGCCGCGCTCGCGGCGTCTCTGGCTGGACGTAACGATCATGGCTGTGCTGAGCAACGTTGTCCCCTTCATCCTCATATCGTGGGCGGAGCAGCACATCGCCAGTGGCACCGCCTCCGTCCTCAATGCCAGCATGGCCTTGTTCACCGGCATGCTGGCCCCGTTCTTCATCGCCGAAGAAGGCATGACGGCCAGCCGGGCGGCCGGTCTCCTGACCGGCTTCCTCGGCGTGGCGGTGTTCTCCGGCGCCGACCTGACCGACATCGGATCCAACGCCCTGGGCGACCTGGCGACGGTGGCCGCTGCCGCCTGCTACGCGGTGGGCGCCGTCTTTGCCCGCCTGCGCCTGAGCACCGAGCACCCCCTGACCATCTCTGCTGGACAACTGGTGTCCGGCGTCATCATGCTGACGCCGGTCGCCGCCGTGGTCGGCGCTCGCGAGGGGATATCGTTGCACGTGGACTCGGGCCTATCCGTGCTCGCGCTGGGCGTGTTCAACACGGGCTTCGCCTACGTCATGTACATGTGGCTTCTGTCGCAGGCGGGCGCGGTCAAGGCCTCGCTGGTCACCTACGTCATCCCGGTGACGGGCCTCCTGCTGGGCTGGGCCGTCCTCGACGAAAGCATCGGCCTCACCGCCATCGCCGGGCTGGTGCTGATCGTGGTGGGCGTCGCCCTGGTCAACCGCGCCGCCCTGCGCCGGCCGCGGCCGGTGGTGGCCACCGTCGAGCCTTCGCTGGAGGAGGAGCCGGCTGGCTAATTTCCCGGCGTGACTCTTCCCCGCGCCTGTGCTACCTTCGATCTGCATTCGAGCGGACGCTAAGTCAACGACGAAGGAGGGTGTCATGGAGAAGAGCATCGCAGTGGGGCGCACGGCCGCCGATGGCCTGGACTATGGCGCCTTCGAGAGCGCCATCGGCCTCAACTGGTACGAGGTCGACCCCAACCTTCGCTTCCTGGCCGACCGCCTGGTGGCGCCGGAGGACCGCCAGTGGGTGGAGGGCCACCTCCAGCGCATGGGCGCCCTGTGCGGCGGGCCCATCGCCGCCCGCGCCGAGATCACCGACAAGCACCCGCCGGTGCTGGAGCGCTATGATCCCTGGGGGGATGAGGTCAATCGGATCGCCCATCATCCCACCGTCCTGGAGACCAAGCGCGACCTGTGGGAGAGCGGCTTCATCGGCCTGCCCTGGAGCGAAGAAGCGAAGCAGCGCGGTAGGCCTGTCCCGCCCATGCTCGGCGCGGCCTTCTACTATCTCCTGTCGCAGGCGGAGACGGGCATGCTTTGCGCTGTCGGAATGACCGTCGCCCTCGCGCGAGTGCTGGAGCGCCACGCTCCCGCAGCGGTGCGGGAGCAGTTCCTGCCCCATCTCACCTCCAGCAGCTACACCGACGCTTGGGCCGGTGCTATGTTCATGACCGAGGTGAAGGGTGGCTCCGACCTGGCGAGCAGCGAGACCCAGGCCGTCTTTGCCGGCGGCCACTGGCTGCTGAACGGCTCCAAGTGGTTCTGCTCTAACGTGGACGCGGAGGCCATCCTCACTTTGGCCCGCCCCGAGGGCGCATCGCCGGGCCTGCGCGGCCTCGCGATGTTCCTGGTGCCGGCGACGAAGCCGGACGGCTCGCCTAATGGTATTCGGATCAAGCGTGTGAAAGACAAGCTGGGCACCCGCTGCGTGCCGACGGCCGAGGTGGACTTCGTCGACGCTGAGGCCTACCTCATTGCTGGAGAGCAATCGGATGTCAGCGCTGCAACCGACGGCCGCGGCGTGAACCGCATGATGGACATGGTGACCGAATCACGTCTGGGCGTGTCGATCATGGGCCTCGGTATCATGCGGCGATCCTTCCTCGAAGCGGCGATCTACGCCGCGCACCGCGAGGCGTTTGGCCGAGGGATCGACCAGACGCCCCAGGTCCGCGAGACGCTGGTGCAGATGGTGGTGGAGACAGAAGCTGCGGCTGCCCTGGTGTTCGAGGCGGCGGAGGTCAACGCAGTCGGCGATGGCGACTCCCGTCTGTCGCGCATCTTGACGCCGCTGGCCAAGTTTCGTGCCGCCCGCGGCGGCCTGGAGTCGGCCAGCCAGGCCGTCGAGATCTTCGCGGGCAATGGCTACATCGAGAACTGGCCGGTGGCCCGCCAGCTGCGTGATGGCCAGTGCCACACCATCTGGGAGGGAACCGAGAACGTCATCTGCCTGGACATCCAACGGGCGATGATCAAGGAGGCGGCCCACGAAGCTCTGCTCCAGCGGGTGGAGAGCGCCTTGTCCGTGGCCAGCGACCTAGCCCCCAGCGTCCCCTCGCTGGGCCACCCGATCGACGCGGTGGAGCAGACAGCGCGAGATGTGCGTCAGGTTATCGCCTATCTGGCCCAGGCCGACCGTGAGGTGGCGATGCTCAATTCCCGCCGGCTGGCCGGCTACCTGGCAGACCTGGCCCAGGCAGCCCTGCTCCTGGAGGAGGCGGTCTGGGAGTCGGCGCACCACGGCTCGGCTCGGAAGACGCTGGTGGCCCGCATCTTTGCCGACACGCATCTTGTCCAGCGGCCTCTGCGGGGCATCACCAGTGGCGACCGGACTGCCATCGATCACTTCGACACCATCGTGCGCTATCGCCCGGTGCCGGCAGAAGCGATCTAGGCACTCCTTCCAGGCCTCGGCGAACGGGTATGTAACAACCGCCGCCGTCTGCGAGTCTCTATAAGTGGACGGCAGGCGACAAATCGCTGCGTCTCTGGCCTGGCAGGACCGATTTTGAAGATACTGGTTGTTGACGACGAGCCCGACGTTGTAGAAGTAGTGCAACTCTGCTTCCACCTCCGCTGGCCGGACGCAGAGGTCTTCTGCGCCGAGAACGGCGAAAAGGCGCTGGCGGCCATCGAGTCCCAGGCGCCCGACCTCGTTCTGCTGGACATCATGCTGCCCGACATGGACGGCTTCCAGATTTGCGAGGAGGTGCGCCGCTTCTCCGATGTGCCCATTATCATGCTCACCGCCCGCGATGCCGAGGTGGAGCGCGTGCGCGGTCTGGAACTGGGCGCCGATGACTACATCACCAAGCCGTTCAGTCACCTGGAGCTACTGGCCCGGTCGCGGGCGGTGCTTCGCCGCTACCAGAACCAGCCGCCCGCTGTGGGTGAGGTCTTCGAAGCCGGCAACTTCCAGATCGACTACGAGACCCGTCGGGTCACCGTGGGTGGCAAGGCGGTGAAGCTCACACCCATCGAGTACGGTCTCATCTACCACCTTACCCGTAACGCCGGCCGGGTGTTGCCTCATCGCACCTTGCTGGCCAAGGTCTGGGGCCGCGAGTACATGGACGAACTGGACTACTTGAAGGTCTATGTCCGCCGCCTCCGTCACAAGCTGTGCGAAGAGCTGGGCTCCGGCGTCTCCATCGAGAGCGAGCGGGGCGTCGGCTATCGCCTCGTCGCCGCCGAGGGCGCGCCCCAACAGGTACCGGCGCGCTAGCGACGCGCTCTCGCGGCGATACGTTACATCCCCAACAGGCCTCTAGGCTAACATTCACCGTTTGTTAACCGAAACTCCGCCGCGGTTCATTGTTGCCCCTACGTGACACAGCGATACTTGTATTAATGTCTGCTTGCGGTGCCGTTATTGTGTTGTCGCCCCGGTTCATTCCGGTTAAGCAGGAGACATGGTATAACTACTCGCCTTCTGTTTACATAAGAGGGGCGCTCCGTCCGGTACTGTGGCACACCTTCTTGGTCGTGTGGTGTGCGGCATGGAGGCAAGCGCGGCCGGCTCTGACTGAGGGAACCGCGCATCGTCAGGCAAAGTCAAGATAAGGGGGCTGTGCGATGGTAGTTCTGCGCAAGAGGGACACATTTCGGCGAATTCTGGCAAGAAGCGTTCTTCCGGTATTGGCCGGAGCCGCCCTCTTCGGGCTTGGTGTGCTGATCTGGGCCGTTGCCACTCAGGGCCTGGCTTCTCAGCTGGTTTCGGCTGCCAAGGGCGACTTCAGTCTCGACTTCATCGCGGCCGAGGACACCACTTACTATCATCGCGGGCCGTCCGAGGGGAACCAGATTGGAACCGCCGAGGGGCAAGATCTGGGCTACGACGATAGGACCAGCAACGTCGACGTCAAGGAAGAGCTCGAAGCAGTAGACTTCGAGTGTGGCGACCGGATCGTGTTCTTCACGGCGGTCACGGTAGACACCAGAGCCACGGACACCAACCAGACCATCTTCTTGGTCTATGACTTCGATGCCCAGAACAACGGCCAGCCCGGGGTTGGCTACGAGATGGTGCTCGACACCGGCATCAGCGCCGTCGATTTCCCTCCCCCCAGTCAGACCGGGGACGATGGCAACATTGGTCTGGACGGCAACGAGACCGTCACCAAGATAAGCGAAAGCTACCGGCCTGCCGGTTCGACCTTCGGCGATTCTAACCCCGCCAACCGGGCCGAGCACCTGGACGTCGTCGTCAAAGTGACAGGCCTTGACCCCGCCGACAAGCTCATCGTCCGTATTGACGTCCGTTTCTCCTGCTTCGCCCTGCCCGTCACTGGCAACCTGCATGCCGCGATTTCCGGAGCCCGCTATGACGTGGACAACGACGGCGTGTATCCGGATGGAGATGACCAAAACATCAGCGTCGGCCAGCAGGACGTGCCAATGCTCGGGCTTGGCGAACTGGCTACGCCCACGCCTACGCCGAGCCCGACGCCGTCACCCACGCCCAGCCCGACGCCGTCACCCACGCCCAGCCCGACGCCGTCACCCACGCCCAGCCCGACGCCG
>Ga0315288_10000349_pt1 | contig 58533 bp, 42 predicted proteins | sample YL17G11_20_MG_FD_203454 | JGI IMG/M metagenome (GOLD analysis project Ga0315288, IMG submission 203454) | Sediment microbial communities from Yellowstone Lake, YNP, Wyoming, USA - YL17G11_20 | ecosystem: Environmental > Aquatic > Freshwater > Lake > Sediment | place: USA: Wyoming | collected...
TCGGGGCACGGCCGCGCCGCCCGGGCGGCAGTTTTAAGCCGCCACTATATTTTTGCTGCATTTGGCCGATTCGTAAAAAAAAGCTCCGAAAATCTCTTATTGTTTATCGTACCAGAGGTCTTCCAGGATGGACGCGTATTTTACGAATTCCTGTCCTCCTGCCGAGAGAACAAGCCTGTATTCGCCATAGTTCGCGGGGGAGTATGCGTAGTTGATATCGATGGCTCCGCCCCGGCCTCCCCTTTCCCGAGCTCTTTTTATCTGCTCTTGCGCTTCCTTTTTTTCTTTTTCGGTTCGTTCTCTTCTTTTGGTCAAATCCCAGATAACGCTGTTGATGCCGGCCTCCCCCTTGCCTTTGATCTCATTGATCAGCAGGTTGCCCTTGTAGACCGTGACCTTGACATCGCTGACCGGATTTTTCAGGTAATAATTTACGCTCATGGCGATCGGTTCGCTTTGTCCCTCAAAGTTCGACGAACTGGAGTGATTATCCTTGGGACTGATCCATCTGACCACGGAATCGATGTCGAAGAGATGTGCGTCCTTGGCCAGAACCAGCGGCGTCAGTTCCCTGAGGTGTGCCATCTCGGCGATGAAGACTCCGCGGCCGTGGGTGGCCACGATCAGGTCATTGTCCCTCGGGTGAATCTTCAAATCCTGGACAGGCTGGGTCGGCATATCGCCTTTCAGCTTGTTCCAATTTTTGCCGGCGTCTATAGAAACATAGACCGCGAATTCGGTGCCCACAAAGAGGAGGTTGGGATTTTTGTAATCTTCTCTAATGACATTGACGGGTTCGTTGGGAAGATTGGCGGCTATGGAAGTCCAGGTTTCGCCATAATCCGCTGTCTTGTAAAGAAAAGGCTTGAAATCATCCTGGCGATATCCGGTGTAAGAGACGTAGGCCGTGCCGGGATCGTTGTTTGATGCGGCGACTCTGCTCACCCAATATCCGGGATTTCCCTTGATCCGGTCATTGAGCTTTTTCCAATTTTTCCCGTCGTCTCGAGTGACCCAGATATTGCCGTCATCGGTTCCAACCCAGAGAAGACCCTGGACAAGAGGCGATTCATCAATCGTGGTGATCGTGCAGTATTCTATATTCCCGTCCCCGCCTTTTCCGGTTGTCAGCTTTTTCGGGTCATTGGTCGTCAGGTCGGGGCTGATTTCCTGCCAGTATTCTCCACGGTAGGGGGATTTAACGAGGATATTTCCGCCATGGTAAATGACATTGCTGTCGTGAGGAGAAACCAAGATGGGAGCATTCCAGTTCCAGCGAAGATCCCGCTTGATGTTTTGATAAGCGATGCTTTTTCTCTCGCCCGTCGTCAGATCTATTCTCGTCAACGGCCCGAATTGGGATTCGTTGTAGAGGTACCGGTTCGTCGATCTATCGAAGACATTGTACATGCCGTCCCCGCCGCCCACCCTTTCCCAGTCTTCGAGCCGGATGGGATCGCCGTCGCGCCTCGTGTTCGGGGCTTTAACCGATCCATTATCCTGCAGGCCGCCGGCCACGTTATAAGGGTAGGACATGTCAAAATCAACGGCATAGAACTGGGCGAGAGGCAGGAAGTCGGGGTGGTACCATTTTTTTCCCCGGTCATATGTGATTCCCATGCCATGGTCATAGCCCAAGAGGATGTGATCCGAATTTTTGGGATCAATCCACAGGGCGTGGTTGTCACCGCCGAAGTTGAAGGCACTCGTCCAAGTTTTGCCTCCGTCCGTGGAATGATCGACTCTTGTCGAGAGGCTGTAAACATGGTTGTCGTCATTGGGATCCACTCTGATCTGACCATAATAATAGGGAGTGCCTCCTCCCACGACATACCCCTTGGGACTGACCATAGTCCAGGTCTGGCCCGCATCGTCGGAACGATAGGCCTGGTTTCCGAAAATCCCGTCGCTCGATTTATCATTGAGCAATTCCTGATAGCGCTCCTCATCGGACATGCCGGGCTTGTTCGCATTCTCGATGATGGCATAGACGATATTCGGATTCTTCGCTGCGATAGCGACGCCGATTTTTCCGAGCATTCCTGTGGGCAGCCCACCTCCGAGCTTGGTCCAGGTTCGGCCCGCGTCCGTCGTTTTGTAGACGCCTCCGCCCGGACCTCCCAAATTGAACGTGTAGGGTTTACGAACTTTATCATAGGTCGCGGCGTACAGGACATTGGGATCTTGGGGACTCATGGCGACATCAAAAACGCCGATGTTTTTCCCATGGTCTTTGACGTCCAAAACCTTTTCCCATGTCTTGCCGCCGTTGGTTGTCATATACAGTCCGCGATCAGGATTTTCCGAAAAAAGATGTCCGAGCGCCGCTGCATAGACAATATCCGGATTCTTGGGGTGAATCACGATCCGGCCGATATGATGGGATTCTTTCAATCCCATATTCTGCCATGTCTTTCCGGCATCCGTTGACTTGTAAACCCCATCTCCCCAGTAGCAGCTTCTGGAGTTATTGGCTTCGCCGGTCCCAACCCAAACGAGCTTCGGATCAGAGGGAGCAACAGCGACATCGCCGATGGAAAAAACATTCTCGTGGTCAAAAATCGGCTCAAAAGTGATGCCGTTATTGACGGATTTCCATAGCCCGCCGGATGCTGTTGCGGCGTAAATGGTGAAAGGCTCTTGTTCGGGAATCGCGAAATCCACGAACCTTCCGCTCTGCCGTGTCGGTCCGATACTGCGATAGGTGAAATTCTTGAGCAGATCATCGCTCAAGGATTGGCCGTATACGCTGGGCACGACAGTCATAGTGCCGAGCAATAATGTGACGGCCATAATGAATTTTAAACGGGATTTACCGAGTTTCATAGAATGCCTCCTTTTAGATGAGATTGCTGTTTAACTTGCATTATTCATAAACCGGGTTCCATATGGGGGGAAGGCCGGGATGGACTCGCTCCTGAAGTCCCGACATGGTCGCTTCGTCCATCCCGGCCTTCCCCTTGAAACATTCATTGATTCCGTCTCTCCAACTTAAAATTTATGAATAATGCAGATTAAGTGTATCTTGGAAGACACACGGACCGAAGCCTATATTCCAACCCCGAGGTGGATGACTTAACCGCATCGGCGCCTATTTATCAGGGAATCCTTTGTTCTTGCCCATTTTATACATTTTTTCCTGACAAGAAAGCAAGAGATCATTTGATCAGGAGTTACCCCTATTTTTTATTTGTACGAGAGAACCGGGTACTATCACGGCCGTGTCCCTAACACCCTCGCTCAAGACCCTCCCACCCGCTACCATGAGCTTCGAGCATTACGGGCACGGCCGCGCGCGCTACCCACGCTGCGGGCACACGGGATTCCCCCGCCGGCAGCCTCATTTAATGAAGATCAAGTTCGTCTGGCGGCCGTCGATGAACCTGCAACCGGTCGCCTCGGTGTAAATCGCGTCCTCCTCATAGCCGATCCGGACGTCCTGCCCGGCCCACTCGGGAACAGCCGTGGTGCAGCTAAACTCGATGGAATAGGCCGTGTCGGGATAGAGCGGGTAGCTCCACTTGGGCACGTTGACCTCGTCGATCGTCTTGGGGTCACGGGCGTCAGGCGTGCATCCGGCCGCATGGCCGTTGAAGCCGAGCGGGTGGGTGTAGATCGAGAGATTCAATCCCTCGGCTTTTCCTTTGTCCATGGCCGCCTTGACGATCTCCCGGCCCTGGCGTCCCGTCTTGAACTCGGCCATGAAGATGTCGGCCACGCGGTTGGCGTTATCCAGCGCCTTCTTCAAGCCCGCGGGCGCGTCGGTTTCGCCCGGCCTGAGAACGTAGGCTTGCCACTGCATGTCCGTGCACAAGCCGAGGTACTTGATGCCGAAGTCGCAGTGCAGGAGATCGCCCGGCTGAATGACCTTGCTCAGGCTCTCGCCGTACTTGGTCGAGTCCTTTTTGGAGCGGGTGATGTCGATCGAGGGCTGGAACCAGCACTCCATCCCCAGGGAGGCGACGCGCTGCCGGATCCACCAGACGGCGTCGTCTTCGGTCGTTTGGCCGGGGATGATGACCTTGTTGGAGAAGAACTCGGCGATGATGGAATGGGCGAGGCCGCAGATATCCTTGTAGGTCTTCATCTCGTCGGCCGTCCTTGTCTCGAGCCATCCCACGCAAAGGTCTTCCGCGGAGGCCAGCCGCTTGGAGAACTCGGGGCCCAGGGCGGCCTCCAGCTTTTCCTTGAGAGACGCGGACAGGCCGTCGGCCAGCGGCCATTTGGCCGAGACGTTGATTCCGATCTTCTTGGGATTGGCTTGTTTGATATGGTCGGCCAGGGTCTCGAACTGGGTCTTAACCCGGGGCCTCCAGATGTTTTTGTAGCCACCGCCGACGCCGTGCGGCGCGCTGCACAGCCGTTCGACGCCCGCCTGCGGGCCCTTGTCCTGAAAAATGAGGGCGACCGTGCCCGAAGAATACAGGGCGGGCCTGGGAACCAGGGTGAAATAGACCGGGTCCTCGTTGTACTCGCGGTTGATAATCAGCCACATGTCGATACCCGCACGCCGCATGAGGGCGGGAAGGACCGTGTTCAGCCTCGCCTCCATCCAGGCGTTGATCCGGTCGGCCTGCTGCCGCAGCGTCAGGACGTTGAGGCCGGAAGCGGTCGTCAACCCGCCCTGACCGAAAGCAAGAAGCGGGAAAACTGAAAGCAAAACAGCCAGCAATCCGGAAATGACCACGAGGGATTTTCGCGATGTCATGGCTCCTCCTGGGGACATTGAGATACCAAAAAAAGGCTCATTGGGAAGGATTATATATTTTAGGAATGACGGTGTTCAAGAAGAAAATGTCTTCAGGTTATACAAAACATCAAGAAAGAGAGGCCGATGACGACCCCAGATAACTAAGATGAGCTGCAGATCCCTCTTGAAACACCCTCAGGCAGGCCTCAACGGCCTGGTCATCATACAGCGTGCCCTTCTTCTTCCGGATCTCGTCCAGCGCTCTGGGCAGCCCCAGCGCGGGGCGGTACGGACGGTGGGATGCCATGGCCTCTACGACATCCGCGACCGCCAAGATGCGGGCCTCGGCCAGGATGCCGTTGCCCGAAAGGCCGCGGGGATAACCGGAGCCGTTGAGCCGCTCATGATGCTGAAGCGTAATCTCCGCAATCGGCCAAGGGAAGGAGATATTCTTCAGAATGTTATGCCCCGTCTGCGGATGTAAACGGATCAGCGCGAATTCGTTTTCCGTCGGCCGGCTGGGTTTGTTGAGGATCTCGGCCGGCACGCTGATCTTACCGAGGTCGTGAATCAGGCCGGCCATGTAGATTCCTTTGATCTGTTCCTCCGGCAGGCCCATCTCTTTTCCCAGGGCCCGGGCGAGTTCGGCGACATGTTGCTGGTGGCCGGCCGTGTAGGGATCCCGCGACTCCACCGTCAGGGCTATGGCTTGGACGGTTCCTTCGATCGTCGTTTGAAGCCTCTGGTTCATCTCGCACAACTCATGCGTCCGTTCTTCGACCCGGCGTTCCAGGTCCTTCTGGTAGCGGAGGTTCTCCTCGGTGAGCCGGCGCTTTTCGTCGTCCAGGTTCTTGATATCCCCGGCATGGCGGACCGACCGCAGGAAGGCCTGTTTGGAGATCGGCTTCATGAGGTAGTCGGCGGCCCCCGCCCGCACAGCCTCCGATGCCGTCTCGACCGTCGGCTCGCCGGTCATCATGATGACCTGAACATCGGGCGCCGCCAGCCGGATGGACTTGAGCAATTCCACTCCCGTGACCCGGGGCAGGATGATGTCCGATACGACCACATCAAAGTCGCCGGACTGAAGCAGTTGCTGGGCTGTGGCGGCATCCTCGGCGATGCCCACCTGATACCCCGCCTCCCTGAGGAATTCCCGCAGGGTGAGTCGGATGCATTTCTCGTCGTCCACGATGAGCACGCGCGTCATGTCAGACTCCTTTCTAATTGATGATGATCCTGCTCGACGGGGAGATCGAAGAGGAATCGCGTAGACCGGCCCGGTTCAATTTCCGCTGTCAACTGCCCGCCGTGCTCCCGGATGATGGCTTGGCTCACCGTGAGACCCAGCCCCGAGTGCTCGCTTCGGGACTTGGTGGTGAAGAAAGGATCGAAAATATATTCTGCGGTTTTCTCCAGGATTCCGATTCCATGATCCTCCACGGTGACGCGAAGGCACCATCTTCCGTCCTTTTTGATCTCCCGGCCGGTGATGGCGATCATTTTGTTTACGGCGGCGCCCGGGGACTTCTCATTCAAGGCCTCTTGGGCGTTGGCCAGCAGGTTGGTCAGAACCTGCTGGATCTCATCGGCCTGGCATTCGATGGGGGGTAAATCTTCCGCGATATCGATCTTGATCGCAATCTGATTCTCCTGCAACGATCCCTCGATGAGGGGCAGCAGGCCGTTGACGATATCCGCCAATCTGGTTGAATGCCTCGCCCGTGTCGGCCGCTGGTGGGTAAAACTGAGCAGGTGTTGGATGATGGCCCCCACTCTCTCACTTTCGCGGATGATCTCTGCGGCATACTCCTGGAGGGGATCGTGGCCGTCCAGCCGGTCTTTGATCAACTGCGCGTAATTCATGATCCCGTTGATGGGATTGTTGATTTCATGCGCCGCACCACTGGCCAGGGTGCCGACGGCTTCCATCTTCTGCTTCTGCAGCAGACATCTCTCAGTCTGTTTTTGCTTCTCCTCCATCCGCTTGCTCTCGGTGATGTCTTCGTATATGGACACAATCTCGCCCGACGGCAACCTGTAAACAACGTTCTTCCTCCAACCCTGGATCCGATTGTCCGCGTAAAAAGAAACCGGAGGATGCTCCGGCCGCCCGGTTCTCCATACCCGCTGGAACACTTCGAACAGGCCGGACTCTCGGACGCCCGGAAAAATATTGGTAAATTTTTTCCCGATGAGGTCCTTTTTCTTGATCCTGTCAATTTCCTCTCCGGCCCGGTTCACATCCACAAAAACGAAATCCTCTCCGTCGGCCAGCGCCTCATAAATAGCCAGGCCGTTGCTCATATGGGTGAACAGTGCCCGGAAACGTTGTTCGCTTGCCAGCAGAGCGTTTTTCTCGGATTTACGGGCCGCGAGATTTGATGTCCACTGTTCAAGACGGTAAGCGGGCGCTTGATCGCTGTTCAATTGCGCCGGCGGCATGTAGTAAAAATTCTCGAACAGTTCAGTGCGGAGAACGACCATCGGATGCGTCGTCAGCACATCCAGCAATACGCTCGGCCTAAAGCGGCGCCGGTCATACTGGCAGAGGCCCAGGCACCTGCTGCCCGGAAAGAAAGCGTTGAGCTTGGTCTCATAATCGATCAGCCGTTCGGATCCCGGCGCATCGCCCAGCGCCCAGGTCATCTCCCCCGTGACCCGCAGGGCCGTGTAGCCTTTGGCAATGGCCTCGTCCGTTTCGGCGCGGAGCAAAGAAATCATACGGTCCGGGTCGAAACTACCCTCGCGCAGGTAGACGTCCCGGGCCGACAGCACCGAGAACTGGCCGCGTTCCAAGTACGGATTGACATCAAATCCGTTGCCCGAGAGATACCCGATGATCTCCCGGGCGGTTCTTGCGTCCGCAATGTAGATGACCTTCTCATTCCGTTCCAGGCCTTGACGGAGATAGGGGGTCAGGAGGGCGCGGTGTTCCTGTTCGGTGTCATAGATTACGCAAAGATGATCTCCCGCCTGAAGCTGGGACAGATTGTCAGGGAAGCAACAGGGCTTCATTCCCGCCTCCTTGGGCCGAACGCACTTCCTGCGCAGGCCCATCCAATGACCATAAATTATCCGCGGACAAATCCATGTGAAACCGCGTGAACCGTCCGACTTCCGTTTCCAGATGCAGTTTACCCCCGTGGTCCCTGATGATGCCATGGCTGATCGAGAGTCCGATTCCGGTCCCCAGTCCTTTCGGCTTTGTCGTGAAGAAGGGATCGAAGACGCGAGTTTGAATCTCCGAGGGTATGCCGGGACCATGATCTTCGACGGTCAGCCGGATCCAGAGTTTGCCGTCCTTCTCAAACCGGCGGGCCGTGATCATGATGACCTTGTCCTCATGGAATCCCGGGTATTTTTCATTGAGGGCGTCCCGGGCATTGGTCATGAGGTTCATGATCACCTGCTGGATTTGCTGGCTGCGGCATTTTATCAACGGCAGGTTTGCCGGGACATCCACCCGAACGATGATCTGATCGTGCCGCATGACGGTTCGGATAAGCGCCAGGGTGGCTTCAATGATGTCGGCGATATTCGCCGGGCTATGCTCCTGTTTCTCCTGCCTGGCAAACGCCAGAAGATTGTGCACGATGCCGGCCACTCGCTCGCACTCGCGGACGATCTCTTTCGCGAATTCGACCCGTGAGGGTTCCAGGCCCGCCGTATCGGCAATCAACTGGGCGTAGTTCATGATGCCGTTGATCGGGTTGTTGATCTCGTGGGCCACACCGCCGGCCAGGGTGCCGATCGTCTCCAGCTTCTGCTGATGGCGCAAATAGACTTCGAGCCTGTGATTCTCTTCTTCGGCCTGTCTGCGCTCGGAGATGTCACGGAAGAACCCCACCATGCATTCCACCCCGTCCAAATTGACCTTGGCGGAACTGATGTCTGCGAAGATTATCGCCCCATTCTTGCGCAGGCAGGGAATGCTGACCGCCAAGGCCTTCTCTCCGCGAGTCTGGGCCTCGAATTCCGACAATACGTGCGGCCAATCGGCTTCCGGATGGATTTGACGGATGGACATTTGGCCGAGTTCCTCGCTGCTGTAACCCAACAGTCGGCGAACCGAGGGATTGGCGTACTTGATCGCCAGGTTCTTGGAGTCGGCGATAAGTATTCCTTCGGCGGCGTCTTCTGTGACCGCCATGTATTGGGCATGGGACTCCATCAAGGCCTCTTCCGCCTGCGCACGCGCCTCCCGGATGTGAAGCGCCGCGATGCCGTAGGCCAGGTCATTCGTAAGTTGCGTCAGGATCTCTATCTCCTGATACCCGAAGTCGCTCGGCTCGGCCGCGCAGAGGCTCAGGGCGCCAAACACCTGATCGTTCGCTATCAAGGGAATCGAGATAGCAGAACGAAAACCGCATCGAATGGCATCATGGCGCCACGGTGCGAAGTTCGGATCGGTGAGCATATTCTTGCAGATGGCGGGCTGACCGATGCGAATGGCCGTGCTCGTAAGGCCCTGGCCCCGCTCCGTATCGGCCCACGAGATGTCTGCCCGGCCGACGAAGCCCTCGTCGTGACCGGCGATAGCCATGGGCCGGACGGTCTTGCCGGAGTCCTGTACAGCGTAGCTGACCCACGCCAGGCGATATCCTCCGATTTCTACGATATTCCGGCATATCCTGTCCAGAAGCTCGGGTTCATTCGTCACCCGCACCAGAGCCTGGTTGCATTCGCTGAGCATCCGGAGTTCGCGGTTGAGACGTACCAATTCCTGATCTGCCGCCCTGGCGGTTTCCTTCATACATTCCTTTTCCTGCGTGAGCAACTGCTTCTCAATGGCTTCCCTGACCGCAACTCCGATGCGTAAAAGGTGGTCTTTGGTCAGATAATCGGACGCTCCCGCCCTCAAACATTCGATCGCCGTTTCCTCGTTTGCGGAGCCGGTGATGATGATGAAAGGGATCGCCGGGAAACGTTCTTTGACGATGGTCAGCGCTGCCAGGCCGTCTAAGTCGGCCAGAACGTCGTCCGAAAGGACGATATCGGGCGAAAATGCTTCGAGTTGTTCGAGAAATCCTTGGCGAGTGTCGACGCACCTGGCTGTGAATGTGAGCCCTGCTCTGCGCAGTTCGCGTTCCATGAGATCGGCGTCGGCCGGAACACCCTCAAGCATCAGTATGCGGAGTTCTTTGTTCGTCGCTTCCTGCCGGACGACGTGCCGTCTCAGATCCTTGTTCGGTTTCCTCACCCGGCCCTCTGCCTGTTGGCGCTCAGTCATGTCCCGCACGCAGCCAATGATGCCGATGGCGTTTCTCATATCATTGATCCCAAATCGAAGGGATAACTTGGTAATTAATACTAATAAACGATTTCTCTATGAAACAACAATCGGGGATTTGCTGATTTTGGGCTTCAAAATTCCTGATGGCCGGCGCTTTTTTATTTCATTCCCACTTGAAGGTTTTCGCCGAGACGAGCACGCCGACGACCAGCATGGCGGCCAAGTAGCCCGCTTCCCCGAGGTGCTTCCCCCAGCTTTCGCCCTGCCACAGCCCGCGCAGCAGGTTCACAACCGGGGTGAGCGGCAGGTAGCGGCCGAAGGCGCGGACGCTTGGCGGCAGGACTTCCCTGGGAATCGCGGCGCCGGAAAGGAAAAGCATCGGGTAAAAGAGCACCATGGCCGCCACCTGGGCGGAGCGGGCCGTGGGCATGACCGAGGCGATGATAAAGCCCAGGGCGAAAAAACTCACGCTGCCCAGCACGAAGCCGCCCAGGACGTTCAGGGGATTCTGGGGAAGCCGCAGGTTGTAGACGAGTTTTCCGGCGATGACGAGGAGGATCATGCCCAGCAGGGTGGCCGTGAAGATCTGGATCACCTGGGAGCCGAGGATGGATTGGGGTCGGAGCGTCGTCGCCTTGAGCCGGCGCAGGATTCCCTGTTCCCGGTAGGATGCGATGGAAATGGATAGGCTCATCAGGCCGCTCGTACAGATGATCATGGCCGTATAGGCCGGGACCGCGGTGTCGATGAATCCGAAGCCGGCGAAGAAGGCACTGGGCTTGTTCCCGTACATGCTGCCGAAAAGGAACAGCATCATCATGGGAAAAACCAGCGTGAAAAACGCGGCCAGGGGCTCGCGCACGAACAACTTGAATTCCACCCAGGTCAGCTTCCAGAACCCGCGCATGGTTTTCATGGTTAATCCCTCATCTCCCGGCCGGTCAGGGTCAGAAATACATCGTCCATGGTCGGCTGCTCGGTGCGCAGGTCGCGGAAACGGACCCGGTTGGCGCTGAGGAAATTGACTACATCGACAACGGTCCGGTCGCTGCGGCCGTAAACGACGATCCGGTCGCCCGTTTGCTCCACGCGGCTGACTCCCGCCAGACCGCTCAACCCGGCAAGGTCGGCCGGCTGGACCATGACGAACACCACCCGGTTCTCGACGCCGATGCTGCGGACCAGGTTCTCGGGCGTGTCGAGCGCCACGATCCGGCCGTGGTCTATAACCGCCACCCGGTCGCAGAGGCGCTCGGCCTCCTCCATATAATGGGTGGTCAAGAAAACGGTTTTCCCCCGGTCCCGGACTTGCCTCACTAGATCCCACATGGCCCGGCGGGCCTGCGGGTCCAGGCCGGTCGTCAGCTCGTCCAGGAAGATGATCTCCGGGTCGTTGACCAGGGCCAGGGCGATATAGAGTCGCTGCTTCTGGCCGCCCGAGAGCTTGGCGAACGGCGCGTTTCGTTTTTCGGTCAACCCCAACTGCTCGAGGAGCGGCTCCCAGGGAACGGAACGGGCGTTGAGGGAGGAGAAGAGGTCAAGGGCTTCCCAAACCCTGATCCGGTTCTGCAGGGCCGACTCCTGGAGCTGGATGCCGATTCGCTCGCGGAGGGCGTAGCCGTCCCGGCCGGGGTCGAGCCCCAGCACCCGTATTTCGCCGGCGTCCGGCCGGCGGAGCCCCTCGATGCACTCGACGCTCGTGGTCTTGCCCGCGCCGTTCGGACCGACCATGCCGAAAATCTCGCCCTCATAAACCTCGAGAGAGAGACTGTCGACAGCCGTGACCGGGCCGTATGTTTTCCGAAGGTTCTCAACCCGAAGGACCGTTTTATCCGACATTTTTCTGTCTCTTCTCTGAATTTGGAAAACGGTGGCTAAATCTTAGTGATGCCGTTTATTATCCATGAACCTGAGAGATATGGCAAGCACCCGGGCGAATGCGAGGGAAGATTCCGAGCGCGCATTCATTAAGAAAAAATTGGAGCGGCCGGGAACGGGAACGGGAACCGATTCCCGTACTAATCGAGGGAGAAAGCGCGGGATGAGATCGTCATGAGGGCGATGGAATAAGGATCAAGGTCGGAGATCTTCTCCCGGTTTGTCAGGAACTTATCCGGCAGGGCCCTTCGCAGTTTCCTTAGGTAGGAGAAACGAACCGGATATGCTTTTTGGCAGCCGCGGACGCAAGCCCTGCTGAAAAAGGAAGGATACTTGCTCACCGACTCCATATGCATTAGGGCGCTGCCACGGGGGATCACTTCTCGCAGGGCCTGCTCGCGGGGCAGGCTGGCATCCAGAGTTCTTTCCACCACGGCGTACACGTACCGAAAGAGCTTATACAGCAGAGGATCCAGGGGGAGCTGTCCGGCCGTCTGCGAAAAAAGGGTTGAATGCCCACGTTTGAGATCTTCGGCAATGTCCTGCAGATCATCGGCCAACTGAAGAAATGTCCCGAAACCGAAGCAGAAATCCTGCTGGCCCGGCTCCAGGCTTCCGGCCACCAGGTATCCATCGGCCAGGACCGACGTCCCGCCTTTTTCCAGGCTGATGTCCAGGATTTCGGCGGAATGGGGAGGGTTCGTCTCCCGCTGCTGCAGAAGGCTCCTGATCTGGGCGTTGTATATAGCCAGCATAGATTGAAAAACCTCGGGGTACTCCCTTCGGGAAAACTGTCGCTCGATTAATCCGATCAGGGCATGCAGCTTCTCTTCTCGCGGAGTCTCGGGGCGTTCGTCGACGCCCTCCAGCCACCTCTTCAGTTTTAGGACCTGGGCGAGCTTGTCGGATTCAGAATCCCCGGCGTCGTCGATGAAGTTATCCAAATAAGGATAGATCATGCTGTAGCCGAAGATGGCATCTGAGAGTTCAACCTTTTGGCCGAGGAAAAATTGTAGCGTGTTCATGATCCAGACGTTGCGAAGGGCCTGGTAGACCGAGGAAATCCTAATCTCAGGATCGAAATCCCGGACGGCCCGGAGGAAATGCCGGGTCGAATCGACAAAACGGGCGTCATAGACAGCCTCGAGGTGAAGATCCACCCGGCCGAGGATCCGCTTGAGACAGGGGCGCAGGCTTGCGGCGAATTCCTCCATTTCGGCCGACTCCCAGGCGTGACCGGGCGGGAGAAATTTTTTCTTCTCGGCCGACAGCCGGCGGATGAGTAAGGAGAGATCCCGTTCAACATCCTTCTTTTCCGAAAGCGTAAAGAGCCTGTCCGGAGTATAGGGATCGGAGGATATTTCCCCCCAAATTCGGGCATACTCTCGTGACAAAGCCTTTACCCGCGGCCCCAGAGGCCCCAGCCGCTCTGAAAGGCAGGATGCAGCGTCAATCACGGCGTCCTCATCAACCGACCTCGCGTAGGGCGTTGACGGGTTTGGCACGAGCCGCCCTCAGCGTCTGGAAAGAAATGGTGCCCAGGGCGATGACAAGCGTAGCCAGCGAGGCGAGCAAAAAAGGCCAGGGCTGAAAGGGAACACGGAAGGAGAAATCCCGCAGCCACCTCCTCGTCACCAGATAAGCCGCGGGCCAGGCGAAGAGATTGGCCAGCAGGACCCATTTGACAAAATCCATGGCCAGGATCTGATAGACTTTGCTTCCCCGGCAGCCCAGGATTTTTCTTATGGCGATCTCTTTATTTCGCTGCTCGATGGAATAGGCGATGAGCCCGGTCAATCCCAGACAAGCGATGAAGATCGCGAGGCCGGCGAACAGGCTGATATTTTTCAAGAAATCCCGGTCCCGGTTGAACTGCTGCTCGAATGTCTCGTCCAGAAAAACGGATCGGAACGGAATGCCGGGAGAAAGTTGCTTGCACGCCTCCTGGATCAAGGGGAGAACCCGGCTGCTCTGTCCCGGGACGATCCGAACCATCAGAAGGGGACTTTGCCGTTTGTCCAGGAAGAAAATCATCGGCTCGGGTTTCTGCCGCGCGGTTTGATAGTGGAAATCCTTGGTGACGCCGATAATCCGCTTGGGGATGATCCGGCCGTTGTCATCGACGCAGCGGATGATCCTTCCCACGGGATCCGGATAGTTGGCTTTCCGGACCAGAGTCTCATTGACGATGATTCCGTCCGTGGCGTCGGTGGGATACTCGCGGGAGTAGCCCCGGCCCGCGCTCACGGTTATTTCCAGGGTTTTAAAAGCGTCTTCATCGATAAAAAAGCGGGAGGCGGTGAAATTGTCCTTCCGGTCGAACCCTTCGGGAGAAATCTCCCAGCGCGTGAAATTGGGCGCGGGAATGCTGTCGATCCGGCCCACGGAGACGACGGACGGAAGAGCGGCGACCCGCTGTTTCAGGAGGTCATCCCCTTCACGCACGGGGCTGAAAACGGCCGCGACCTGGGAGCGGTTGTAACCGAGGTCCATGGTTCGTAGATAATGGATTTGAGCGAATACGATGAGCACGCCGACGATCAAGACCGTGGTGATGGCGAATTGAAAGACGACGAGCGACCGCCGGAGCAGAACGCCCTTTCGACCGGTCTTGAATTCTCCCCGGAGGACGCTGGCGGGCCGGAATGAGGAGAGGATGAAAGAAGGATAAATTCCGGACAGGAGGCCGATACCCACGGCAGTGGCGAAAAAGGCGAGGAGGAGAACGAAATCTTCTTTGAAGTCCAGGCTCAAGGTCTTTTTCATGATGATATTGAGGGAGGGGAGCGTGAGCTTGACGATGAGCAGAGCGGCAGAGAACGCCAGGACGGTCATGAGCACGGATTCCCCCAGGAACTGCCCGACGAGTTGCTTTTTATTCGATCCGACGACCTTGCGCAGGCCGACTTCCAGGGCTCGTCGGGAAGCCCGGGATGTCGTCAGGTTGATGAAGTTGATGCAGGCGACGATGAGGACCAGCACTCCGGCGAAGCCCATGGTGTAGAAGACATTCTTATCGCTTCTTCCCAGATTCAGATAATCGTAATAATGATCCGAGGACCCGAGGTGAACGTCCGCGAGAGGCTGAAGCCGGGGCTCGAATATATCCGGGAACTTGTTTTGGGCGGCGATGGCTTTCATTTTGGCCGCGACCGCGCCGGGATCGGTGTTCTTTTCCAGCAGGACGTATCCGCAGAGGGTGAGGTTTTCCCAGTTATTCCACCAGACGGGATTCCGCTCCGGAATGAGGGGCAGGATCATCTCGAATTGGAGGTGCGAGTTTGTCGGCGGCGCCTCGACAATGCCGGCGACACGCGCGTTTTCCATGCCCAGCACGGCAATGGACTCCCCGACGGGATTCCGGTCGCCGAAAAGAGCTCTGGCCTTCTGGGGAGTGAGGAAGACGCTATCCGGCCGGCCCAACGCTTCGCCCGATTCCCCCTCAAGGATCTTGAAACTGAAGATGTCGAAAAAATGCGTATCCGCCACGATCGCCCGGGCCTCGACCGCTTGTCCCCGCTCAAGGTTTCGGAAATCGGTGCCGACCGGGCCGATGGGCAGTTGTCCCGCTCCCGTCACCCTGGTGGCGTATTTGACCTCCGGGATGGAAACCATGGCGGCTTGGATGAGAGGGCCTACGGTGATGGAATTTTTGGTTCCTCTCTTGACGCCGATGGACAGGATGCGATAGATCTGATCGGCGTTCTTGTGAAAGCGGTCGTAGGTGATGTCGTCCAGGACATAGAGGGCGATCACCAGCGTGACCGAAAGGCCGATGGCCAGCCCGGCGAAGTTGACCACCGAATAGGATTTTTGTCTTCTGAGATGTCTCCAGGCGATTTTCAGGTAGTGTTTAAACATGATCCAACTCCAATAAGCCGACAGGGTCAACGCCCTCCCAACGGATTTGAGGATCTGGGTCCAGTACCAGAATCCCGCGTTCCATTTCTTCCCGGCGCTGAGCCGTTCGGCGTAGATTTCTTCAAGATCTCCCGCAAGAGATTCCCTCTCCAAGCTCGCATAGAAAATCCCCAGGATCCTTTCCCCGAGGGCGGGAGGAGAAGTTCTCTTTATTTCCATACGAACTGTCCTAGCCTGTATTATTCATTAGCCGGATTCCAAACGGGCAAAGCCAAAATGGACCCGCTCCCGGAGTCCCGCTATGGTCGCTCCGTCCATTCCGCCCTTCCCTCTTGAAAGAAACGGCTATTTTGTTTCTCCAAATCATGATTTAAGAGGTCAGGATATCTCGATCCCGGCCAGTCCAGCCCAGAGGGCTTCCTGCTCTTTTTTCATAGCCCTAAGGGCCTCAAGACCCGTTTCGGTGACCGCATAAATTTTTTTGCTGCGCCCTCCACGCTTGGCCGTAGCCCCGCCCATATGAGCCTCGATGTAGCTGGTCTTTTCCAGCTTCAGCAGCGGCTTGTGGACGGCGCCCACAGACCATTGAAGGCCCAATTTTCTCGAAAGATGGTCCCGGATGGCCAAGAGGTAAGCCGAGTCTTTGAGTTCCCAAACTGAGGCCAGGATTTGCTCTTCACGCCTCGAAATTGTCTTCATGAGAAGCCTCTATTATTGATTTCCTGTCAAATAGTAAAACAAATCACTAAAGTTGTCAATAAATTTTTTGAATTCAGCTTAAAAGGTGAACTTTCTTAGCCTGCATTATTCATAAATTTTATGTTGGAGAGACGGAATCAATGAATGCTCCAAGGGGGAAGGCCGGAATGGACTCGCTCCCGAAGTCCCGCTATGGTCGCTTCATCCATCCCGGCCTTCCCCCATCAGGTTAGAGCCCTTTTTTGGTTTAGAATAGTATTGTGTTTTATCCCGGCTTATTTCAGGGCCGAGGAGCTCGGATTCTTGAGCGCCGGCCGGGCTCGGAGGATCAAGAAAAACCCCGAGCCTTCACCGCACCACAAAATTCGTCGCGGCCTGGGATTTCGCGCCCGTCTTTTTCTCCTCGGCGCTGATCAGCAGGGTATAGGAGCCGGGCTCGAGCTCGCCCAGGCTGATCTCCACAAGACTGGTCTGGATGGCCTCGGCCTTGTAGGAATCCTGGATCTTGAGCTCGACGGGAACGGACTGCTTCGTCTGGGTGTTGAGGAGCGAGCCGGTCAGGGTGATCTCGGGCTCCGGGATACCGGCGAGCGCGCATGGTACCACGGCGATCAGGAGGGACCGGCCCTTTTCAATTTCCTTGACCACGGGCATATAAGGAGTGATATCGAAGGGATACATCGAGTTCAGGGCGTTGACGTCTCCCTGGTAACGGGCCTTATTCCCTGTCGTGAAAAGACCGGCCGGGTAGAGCGTGATTCCGGGCGAAGCCGCGGCCGCTTTATCGGGGACGATGACCGTGGTCGAAGCCGACGTCCCGCGCCCCGTTTCCAGGTTTCGGACGACCAGCCGGCATTCGTAGCGGCCGGGCTTGAGCACTTCGACCTGATCGTGAAAAACGCTGTCTTCGGTCAGAGCCTGGATGAACAGCGGATTCCTCTTGAAAACGGAGACCCTGTTTGCGTCGCCGAAGAGGATGGTCACGACCTCGGTTTTTCCGGGGGCCAAGCCCGCGAATTTTTCCTTCGGCATCCGTGAGAAGAGCGAGACCGGCATTTTGTCTTTCTGCAGGATGGGAAGGGCGCTCAGGGAGAAACCGATTGGCTCCAGAAGATGGGGCTGGTCGCCGGCGGCCAGGTCCAGGATATGCACGAACTTCTCGAATTCCGTGTATTGGGCGAACGGCTTGGGATTGAAATAGCCGCCTTCGCCGTAGACTTCGCACCCCTTGCGCTTGACTTTGATCTTGATCTTGTGGAATTTGCCGTCCCATTCGCCGGGGATGGAAAAGCCGAGCACATAATAAGTGCTGGTCACCTTCTGGATCTGCTGGGCGGCTTCTCTCAGGTCCATGCTGTTGTCGAAATATTTGCCGCCCGTCTTGCTGGATAATTCCCTCAGCGAGTCGTTCCCGGTAAGATCTCTGGCTCTAATGCTCCGGTTTTCGCCCCGCATGGATTCGGCCATGTCCATTCCGCCGGCCTGGTCGACGTCGTTCGTGAACTGGGCGCCGGAGACGTTTACGGAATAAACCGGGCAGTTGGCCGCCTTCATCTCATCGATCATGCCCTGGTAGGCCTCTCTCAAGCTGGAACTGCCGAATTTCACTTCCATCGCGTTCGACCATTCAATCTGGGAATCTACGGTTCCGAGATTCTCCGGAAGATTGACGTTCAACGATCCGTACATGGAGAACCCGGCGATTCCCGTGGAGAAGAAGACGATGTTCTTGTAACCGGGGATAAGGCGGAGGCCCCGCGCCAGGATTTTCATTGCGCTCATGAAAAGGGCGGCGTTCTGGTTGTAATTGCTGATCCGGGCTTTGGCTTCTTCAAGGCTCCAAAATACGCTGGGTCTTATATTCCCTCTGTATTCGTCAGGGGCCTGGTCGATATATTGGAGGACGTTTCCGGCATACATGCCGGTCAGTTGTTCGGCCCGTCCGATATAGGCTTTCATGCCCAGGCTGGCGATCATGTCCCGGATACGCTTGTGGTCGGCCGTCAGGTATTCGTGAATGGTAACGCCTTTAAGGGCGGAAAAAGAGATGATGCCGATCTCGTCGGTCGGGCTAACGTGATTATCCATAAAATAGAGCGCGGTCTCGCGCGCTTTATCGATCCCGGCCGGTTCGATCATGGCGAAATTGAAGACGAAGAAGAATTTCCGGTGCATCGGGTTGTATTGCCGGGCTGGCGGCAGAGGCTCGACGGCAAGCTCGGGCTTCGGCTCGGGCGCAGGGGCGGTTGTCGGCGTGGTGTCCAACTGGTGGATTTCGAATTGGGTGATCTGCTTGAGAACGTTGTTGTCATAGACCTCGAAATCGGCGGCCGTCAGGTCCGTGACCGGATTCCCTTTCTTGTCGGTGACGTAGGCCTGGATCAGCTTATAGGTGACCGTGACCTCCTGCTGGAGTTCATTCTGGGTCTTTTTCTGCCGGGGAGAGGCCTGTCCTGTTCCCCGAAAGCCGGTTTGAAACACCATCAATGCGGCCAAAAGCCAAAACGCCGGTTTTTTAATCATTTTATTCCCCCATCTACTTCACTTTGACGTGGGCAAAAAGGCTTTCATTGCCCCTGTCGTCCACGGCTGTGAGCACATATTCGATTTCGACATCTTCGTTTATCTTCCGATGCCAATACTCCAGTAAGCTTCCGTCCAACTCCACAAGGAGTAATCTCGGCTCAAACCCGGGGATTTTTACGTCATAAAAATTGCGCTTTGAAACAGTATATATCCTGTATGTGACAATGGACGAATTCGCATGCGAAGGACAGGGCGACCAGGTCAGCTTGTGGAGAAATTCCGCCTGGGAGAATGAACGGTTCAGGATTTTCCGGCCGGAGAAGGTTAGAGGCGGGTTGAAAAGAAAGTTCATCCTGATACTGCTGTCTACGGGATAAATCGTAGTATCGTTAATGATAGCATTCGTATTTTGAGGGACAATGGATATCAAGGCCGGCGCATTAGATATAAGCTCTTCTGATATCTGAGGACTTCTGATCATTTCTTTCAGAGAATCGGCCTCTCCAACGGCATTGAGCTTGAGAACGAGGAGGTTGCTGGCCGTCCTTCCAGAAATGTCTGTCTCCTTAGCATATGTCATAGTCTCGCCGGCGATGATATAACCTCCATCTGCTGTTTGATCGGCGGAATAAGCAGCATCATTGTTGTATCCGCCATAGGCATGCTGCCACTCGATTCCTCCCGCAGGGTTAAGCTTCAGCAGCCAGAAATCATCGTTCTGGGTTCCAGGGGAGCTGGTTTTTCCTGCCGCGATATAGCCTCTGTCGGCTGTCTGCCGGATGGAGTAGAGAATATCATCTCCGTCTCCTTTATAGATCCGCTGCCATTCGATATCGCCGGAGAGAGATATTTTCATCACAAGCGCGTCATGCGTGCCGGGCTCATCTGCAATGCTTGTATCGCCGGCCAAGATGAATCCGCCATCCGTAGTCTGTTGTAAGGAGTTAGGATATTCGTTGGAGTTCCCTCCATAGGATCGCTGCCATTCGACATCGCCGCCTGCTGAAAGTTTCAGCAGCCCGAAATCAGAACCCTTTCCGGTCTGGGCATTGATTCCGGCAACGACATAGCCGCCGTCGCGAGTTTGCTGGACACACCTTCCCGTGAGAGGAAAAAAATCCTGATAAGATTTCTCCCATTCGAGCTCTCCGCCGGGAGAGAGCTTGATAAGCCAGCAATTGCCGCGCTTATCCTCGTAAACGTCCGGAATGCTTCCCGCGATAATATATCCTCCGTCACGGGTTTGATCAACGCATCGGGCTTTGTCGTCTTTGAGTGTGCCGAATGCGCGCTGCCACTCGATGCTTCCCTCAGAGGTCAGTTTCAAAATCCAGATATCGTAATCAATAGGGGTTCCAAAGTCTCCGTATCTCCGGAACATATTCGTTTCTCCGGCCACGATGAATCCGCCGTCTCGCGTCTGCCGGATTGACCGGGCATACTGACTCTCCCTTATATTGCGTGCCCTTGAGAGGGAATACATATGTTGCCATTCCGGCTGTCCCGAAGCATCGAATTTCAATACCCAATAATCATTAGCGGCAGCCGAAGTGAATAGCGTATATGTGCCGGCGAGGACATACCCGCCGTCGAAGGTGGGTTGGATCTCGGCTGCCTGGTCCTCATATCTGCTTCCAAAATTCACTCCCCATTCCTGGAAGTTTTCCTGGGCTCCTGCCATGATCGCTTGACGATCGGCTGGTTCTCCGGCCGGCGAGCGCACGGCCTGGGTCCACAGGCTCCCGATGAAGATAACGGCTCCTAACGCTGAAAACGCCAAGAAAGATTGAATCCGCTTAGTTTTCATGGCTGATCCTCGCTTTTTTCTTATTTTCCGGTTTCATCACCATCTTCCCTTCTTCAACTTATACATGATACCGATTCCAGCTTCGAATCCTCCGATATTGATCCGAAAATAATCGGGCTTCATCCGGCAGGTGGAATAGCTTACGAAGGCATCAGCATACCAGCGACCTCCAAGGGGAATCAGGCTGCCTAATCTGCCCAAAATCCCCCAAGCTATTTCGCTGATCTTGCCTATCGGGTTGCTTTCCCGATAGAGAGTGTACTCAATGCCGAGCGCCGCATAGACGTTCAGCTTTCCGATGGGCTGAATATACTTGAAGCCTCCCCCGATAGGAGTAATTTTCACCTTCGTCTCTTCCTTCGTGAAGGAAAGTCTCCCCTTGCTCTGGAAGTACCGGCCGGAGAGCCAAAGCTTCAGATTCTTGGTCAGCCCGAGCGACGCTTCGGCTCCGGGCATAAAGCCGTTGCCATAGAAATCCCGGAAATTCTTCTGCGAAGGCAGGAAGTAGCTTCCCCTTAGCTCGAAGGTCCGGTCGTCATAGAGACGGATGATGATTTTTCTGGCGAAAGACAGGTTTGACACACACGCCAGAATCAGAACGAGAAAAATGAGTTTTTTCATGGCCGACGCTCCCCCCAAAAGTATAGGTTATGGCAAGAAAGACTGGATTTCAGAGAAACCCCGTTAAGAGATAGACACTCCATCAATTCAATCCATCCCCACTTCACCACTAGCAAATATTATGCCAATTTCCCCCATCTACTTCACTATGGCGTGGGCAAAAAGGCTTTCATTGCCCCTGTCGTCAACGGCTGTGACCACATATTCGATTTCGACATCCGTATTCAGCTTGCGATGCCAATACTCTAATAGTTTTCCGTTCAGTTCCACCAGGAGGTTTCTGGGCTCTAGCCCTGTTGCTTTTTCAAATTGCCAATTTCGTTTTGCAACAGAATATATCCGGTATTTGGCAATGGACGAATTCGCATACCGGGGATGTGGCGACCAGGTCAGCCTGTTGAGGAATTCCGCCTGGGAATATGAACGGTTCAGGATTTTTTGGCCGGCGAAGTACAGAGGCGGGTTGAAAAGGAAGTTCATCCTGATACTGCTGTCTACAGGATAAATCGTAGTATCATGAATGATAGCATTCGTATTTTGAGGAACAATGGATATCAAGGCAGGCGCATAAGATATAAGCTCTTCTGATATCTGAGGATTTCTGATCATTTCTTTCAGAGAATCAGCCTCTCCAACGGCATTGAGCTTGAGAACGAGGAGGTTGCTGGTCACCCTTCCAGAAATGTCTGTCTCCTTAGAATATGTCATTGTCTCGCCGGCGATGACATAACCTCCATCAGTTGTTTGATCGGCGGAATAAGCCGCATCATTGTTGTATCCACCATAGGCATGCTGCCACTCGATTCCTCCCGCAGGGTTAAGCTTCAGCAGCCAGAAATCATCGTTCTGGGTTCCAGGGGAGCTGGTTTTTCCCGCCGCGATATAGCCACCGTCGGCTGTCTGCCGGATGGAGCGAAGAATGTCATCTCCGTCTCCTTTATAGATCCGCTGCCATTCGATATCGCCGGAAAGAGATATTTTCATCACCAGTGCGTCATGCGTGCCGGGCTCATCTGCAATGCTCATATCGCCGGCCAAGATGAATCCGCCATCCGTAGTCTGTTGCAAGGAGTTGGGATATTCGTTGAAGTTCCCTCCATAGGATCGCTGCCATTCGATATCGCCGCCGGCTGAAAGTTTCAGCAGCCCGAAATCAGAACCTTTTCCGGTCTGGGCGTTGATTCCGGCAACGACATACCCGCCGTCGCGAGTCTGCTGGACACACCTCCCCGTGAGAGGAAAAAAATCCTGATAAGATTTCTCCCATTCGACCTCTCCGCCGGGAGAGAGCTTGATAAGCCAGCAATTGCCGCGCTTATCCTCGATAAAGTCCGAAATACTTCCCGCGATAATATATCCTCCATCTCGGGTTTGATCAATGCATCGGGCCTGGTCGTTTTTGGGAGTGCCGAAAGCGCGCTGCCACTCGATGCTTCCCTCAGAGGTCAGTTTCAAAATCCAGATATCGTAATCAATAGGGGTTCCATAGTCTCCGTATCTCCGGAACATATCCGTTTCTCCGGCCACGATGAATCCGCCGTCCCGTGTCTGCCGGATTGACCGGGCATATTGAAACTCCCTTATATAGTCTGCCCTTGAGAGGAAATACAAATGTTGCCATTCCGGCTGGCCCAAGGCGTTGAATTTTAAGACCCAATAATTCTCGCCAGGAGCCGAAGTGAACAACATACATGAGCCGGCGAGGACATATCCGCCATCGAAGGTGGGTTGGATCTCGCCAACCCGGTCAGCATATATGCTTCCAAAATTTACCCCCCATTCCCGGGCGTTTTCTTGGGCTCCGGCAATGATTTTTTTGCGAATAGCCGGTTCTCCGGCCGGCGAGCGAACGGCCTGGGTCCACAGACTCCCGATGAAGATGACGGCTGCCGACGCCGAAAACGCCAAGAAAGATTGAATCCGCTTAGTTTTCATGGCTGGCACTCTCCCCCCAAAAATAGGATATGGCAATAAGGGCTGGATTTCAAAGAAACCCCACCAAGAGATAGATGCTCCATCAATTCAATCCATCCCCACTTATCAGACAGCAAATATTATGCCAATTCGCGAAAAAAAGCGAAGGTTTTTTCAATAACTCCCAGTATGCCCTGATTTGCTGACAATGCGGCATCTTTTCCGATAAATCGGACCGATATCTGAAAAGAGATGTCTTGTCCTAAAAATTGGACGGTTGTCGAAGAAATGGACATAAGCTCCCCTCTACTACACTGGAGAATCTGATCCTTGACCTTATTTTTGATAATATTAAAGCTTGAAAAATTCACTCTAGGGCTGGTACATTGATCAGGGACGGGTCATTTCATCAATAGAGTGGGGAGAAAAAGATTGATGATGCGGAAAATATCAGAAACCATTTTCTTGTTAAAAACATCAAACGGTCGTGTTTTTATGCCATTCTTGTGGTTGTTGTTTATATTGATGATTTCGAGTTGTAATGGTTCTGCGGATATAAGTTACGAGAATGGCATTGAAGTGGTTCATAATAAGGCAGAGCCTAATAAAATAAACAGAAAACGTATTAATATTTCTTTGGAAGAAATCAATGCCATAGATTTAGATAGTTCCCAGTTAATCGAAAAGGGATTTGGATCAGCGGGCGAATTTGATGTCGACTCCAATGGGAATATCTATATTGTTGGTTTTAAGAATAGAGAATACTATATTAACAAAATAGATAAGACGGGCAATCTGCTTTTATCATTTGGACGAAGAGGTGAAGGCCCGGGCGAGATTAATACGCCAATCCGTCCCACAATATATGATGATCATTTATTAGTCATCACCGATATGTTTAAGAAATTGATTTATTACGATTTGCAAAGTGGGGGATGCGTTCGGGAAATTCTTTTTAAAACGCCTATGTCAATCGTCGAATGTCTTCCCGATAATAAATTTCTTGTTTATAAATCAAAAAGCAGCTCTTATAGCAAAGAAATATATTTTAGGAGTTTGAATATATATGATGATCAATGGAAAATGATAAAAGAATTGGATGTGGATGAATGCCCGCCCCAGGAGGAGATGGGACTGCTGCCGCCTTATTTTATGTGGAGGGTCTCCAACAAGGGGATCTATATCGTCAATGAAAAAAGAGGGTATGAGATACAAAAGTTTGATCATGATGGAAAATTGTTAAGAAAAATAAAAAAAGAATACCACCCGGTCAGGTTATCGGAAGAATTGGAAAAAGAAATCGCCGGGCCGAACTATCAGGTGGACTATTCATATCAGGGAAAGAAAATGCGTTACCTGGCGCCGATGAATTCCATTTTTTGCGATGACGAGGAAAGGTTTTTTGTAATGACGTATGAAAAAAGCGACACAAGCGCTGGATTCATCCATAATGTTTTTAATGCGGATGGATTATACATAGGCGATATAACAATCAACAAAGATTGGGCGGGTATAATCAATAGTCCAAAGTATACAGTGATTAAAAATAACAAGCTTTATTATTATAGAGAAAAAGCCGATGGGTTTAGAGAATTGGTGGTCTGTCATATAAAATATGAATAAAAGGAATTGAAAACCGGATAAGCATTTCCGAACTAAAGGGGGTTTTTTTGAGGAGCCTACCATGATTATTCTTCCTCGCCCCGTCTTGCAATCGAGAAGCTCTCCATTTGGACGCCAGAACAGCAACGTATTATTTCCGGCCATCTTGGCCATCGTGTTCCTATCCTTCTGGCTCAGTTTATCTCCGTCCGCAGGCCTGTCCCAGATCGGCGCGCAGACTTCTCATGTTGGCAGGGATGTCCCCGTATTCGTCTCGTCGAAAGAGCCTCTTTATGGCGATTTGAAGTACGAGCTGTCGGAAGACCTGCGAATCGGGTCCGAATCCGACCCGCAGAAATTCTTCTATACCGTCTTGGATATCGACGCCGATGTCGCAGGCAACATTTATGTCGTCGATGCGCACAATTACAGGATTCAGGTTTTCGATTCCTTGGGGCGATACATCCGGACGGTCGGGAGAAAAGGACAGGGTCCCGGGGAGTTCGAGTACCCCTTTTTTATCCGGCTGGACGAGGAAACGGGCCGGATGCTAATTGTCGACCGCTGGGTGTCCTTGAGGATTTTCGACCTGAATGGACGCTTTCGAGAATCCTTAACCGTCGGGAACATGCAAAAGATATTCCCCTGCCGAGACGGATATTTTCTTGGGATCCTCCTGAAGCATTCCGAAGATGAAATGACTTACACCCATGCTCTTTGTCGTATCGATTCTGGCGGGTCAATCATCTCCAAAATCGCCGAGCATCCATTCTATCTTTTCGCGCAGAGGCTTAGTAGCGACGCGATCTCGGTTAGAACTACGCGATATGAGCTCGGCCTGAGGCTGGCCAAGATAGCGAAGGAGACCTTCGCCTTTGGCTATTCTGGAATGTATGAGATTACCCTCATCGACGGCGATGGAAAGGTTCTCCATCGCTTCCGCAGGGACGAGCGTCCGCCGCAGTTCACGGCCGAGGAGCGGCTTAGGCTAAAGATCGTCCCGGAGAAGAAGCCCCATTTCTTTGAACTGCTGACGGATTCCCTTGAACGGATCTATGTCCAGCGCAACATGGCCTACGGCAAGATCATGGTCGAGGTCCGGGACAAGGAGGTGGACGTTTTTGACCGGACGGGTCGGTTCCTGTTCCGGACACGACTCCCCGCCAACACACGGGTAATACGCGACGGCCTCCTTTACTGCTGGGAACTGAATGAAGAGGAAGGGATGGAGTACGTCAAGCGATACCGGATCCTCAACTGGGACAGGATTGTCCGGGCGAACTAGTCCGCTCGGCCTGTCCCAAGTTTCCTAAGAGCACCTTATTCGTCAAATATCCAAATCTAGTTAGAATGTATCCTATCGGTCTAAGTCTCATCGGCAATATGGGCCGACTCCTCAAGAAGCGTTCTGCCATGAACTCAGCTTTCCCCCTTTTCACCTTCTCGTCTCCTTTTGGTCTACTTATGTTTTTCGCTCTTCGTCTACTTTTGATTTTCGCGGCAGTATATATAGATGGAATTGTGAAAATAAAATATGATATTTCAAAAAAAGAGGGATCGTGTGAGTATATTTTAAAAAATTGGTTTTGCGGAGCTGAATTTTAGATAACTCAAACTATCTAAAAAATGTGTGCTTATATGATAGGGTATAAGAATTTGGGTTTAAAACATATAAGAGAAGAGTCATGATTCAAAACTATTTCAAAACAGCCTTAAGAAATCTGGTCAAGCATAAAGGATTCTCTGTAATCAATATTTTTGGATTAGCTATCGGAATGGCATGCACAATACTCATGCTTTTATGGGTACAGGATGAATTAAGCTACGACAAATTTCTTGAAAATGCCGATAATACCTATTTAGTGTTGCGAGGCGACAAGGGTGGGGCAACGGCTGTAACGTCAAAAATGCTTGCATCGGCATTAAAGGAAGAATTACCGGAAATTGAAAAATCAACAAACTTTATTCAGTTGCCTGAAAGTTTTAAATTTTTAATCCAAAATGGCAGTAAAGGATTTGAAGAAAGTGTCATTCTGGCGGATTCGAATTTTTTTGAAATATTTTCATTCAAATATAGGGCAGGCAACCCGGCGACAGCATTGTCCGCCCCAAACTCAATTGTCATCACGGAAGAAATAGCAAAAAAATATTTTGGAAATGATAAGGCGATAGGTAAACCGCTTGATGTCTCCGCCTTCGGTCATAAAACCGTGATGAATGTAAACGGAATTTTAGAGAACATTCCATTACAATCTCATATAGAGGGTCAGATCATCCTGCCGGCAAGCTGGTTTAAATCCATAGGAATAAATCTTGATCATTGGGATGATCAATCTTTTCATACATACATTCAATTAAAAGATAACAGGTATCTTCAGGATTTATCATCAAAAATTAAACAGTGTGAGGTAAAGAATTTTCCAAATCAAAACACACAAAATTTAAGCTATTCCCTGCTTCCTCTTACAAAAATTCATTTATATGGCAGCAATATTAAATTCCTGAAAAGTACCGGTGATATTAAATATGTACAGATATTTATCGTTATTGCGGTTATCATTCTTTTGATTGCAAGTATCAATTATATGAATTTGTCCACCGCGCTTTCATTAAAACGGACCAAGGAAATAGGAATTAAAAAAACGGTTGGGGCAAACAGAAGAACATTGATAATTCAGTTCTTTGGAGAAAGTTTGCTCCTTTCATGTATGGCCTTAGGCTTTGCGATCCTTCTTGTTTTGTTTTTTTTACCTGAGTTTAATCAACTATCCGGGAAGAAATTAGTGATCCGGTATCATGAACCATATTTGGCTTGTATTGCATTTCTGATTACTCTTATTACCGGACTTATATCCGGCTGTTATCCTGCATTATTTCTCTCTTCGTTCCAGCCCATTCAAATATTAAAGGGGAAATTGAAACTTGGTTCCGGCAGTTTGTATACACGGAAAGGACTTGTTGTTTTTCAATTCGTCATATCCATCGTTATCATCGCGTGCACCATCGTAGTTTTTAACCAGCTATCTTTCATTAGGAACAGTAACCTTGGTTTTGATAAAGAGAACTTGCTCTGTATTAGAATGACGGGTGAAGCAAACAGCAAGTATGATGTATTGAAAAATGAATTCCTGAAAAATCCGGAAATTATGAATATATCACGTTCGGAACCGGTAAGTAGTACATTGACCAGCACCACAAGTGTCAGTTGGAAGGGAAAACCGGGAAATGAAGAAAAGCATTTTTGGATACTTCATTCGGATTATCATTTGGCTGCTACTTACAAATTCGAGATGAGCCTGGGAAGATATTTTTCCGATCAATATCCGTCTGACAAAACTAATGCATTCGTGATTAATGAAGCGGCTGCTAAATCGATGGGATTGAAATCACCCCTTGATAATGAAATACAATTATGGGGCAAGAAGGGTAAGATTATCGGCATTACAAAAGATTTTCATTTTGCCTCTTTTCACACTGCCATTGAACCATTGATTTTTACAATCCCCGATGATAACCAGCAAAATGCTCGTTTTAGAGTAATAACTATCCGGTTCAAGTCCCGGACGCCGGATAATCTTATATCATTTATCGATAAAACATGGCATGAACAAATGAGCGGCATTCCTATTGAATATTATTTCTTTGACGAATCATTGAATATGCAATATCATTCCGAAATACGGATGGGGACTATCTTCAAATATTTTTCTTTCCTTTCAATAATAATTGCGTGTCTAGGATTGTTTGGTCTTGTCTCTATTTCTGCTGAACAAAGAACCAAAGAAATAGGTATTCGTAAAGTATTGGGTGCTTCAATTTCGAATGTTGCATTAATTATTTCAGAGGACTTTTTATTTCTAGTTATTGTATCAAATGTTATTGCCTGGCCGGTTGCATATTACTTTATGAATAAATGGCTTCAAGATTTTGCCTACAGAATTAATATTAGCTGGTGGGTATTCGTCTTGTCTGGTGGACTTGCTTTGATAATTGCATTAGCCACTGTAAGCTTTCAGGCAATTAAAGCAGCACTTGCAAACCCGGTTGAATCATTGAGGTATGAGTGAAAAACGATTTCGGCGGGCTTGCTGGCCGGAAATCTCGTCCTATCTCAGAGTTCGCCGGTTTTCTCGGAATAGCGCCGGGCCCGGAAAGACTTTAGTTTCTTCCCAGGTCCCATCTCAGGCCAAATGCCCATGAACTTTCGGTGAAGAACGAGAATTCGGACACCAGGGCCAGCCGCTTTCCAATATGATAGTTGAACCCGAGGATCAGGCTGAACAGGCCGTTGCCGTCGATATCCACTTCTCTGCCCATGAGTTGAGTGAAACTCCCCGATATCTTGCTGAACTTGAAGCCCAGGTATCCGGCGAAACTCATGATCTTGCACCCGAAGTCGAGCGCTCCTTGGTACTCGGTCAGGCCGAAATTCTCATACGACCCGTTGTCCGAGGACTGAAGTCGGGAGACCTGGAGGTCGATGGTCACCGCGCCCTGAATGTTAAGGTGCCGGCCGTTCTCATCAGCCACATCGATTTCGCCCCGCATCAATGCGTATTTCAGCCCCCCGCCGAAATTGAAATGCCTGCGATCGGGGACGAAGGAGTTGGGAAAGTTAGAGGATCCCACGAATGCGAAAAGCCGCAGGTCGCGGTCCGGTCTGACTCCAACCGTGGCTTTGAAGAGATTCCGGCCGATGTCCTCCTTCAGCCCGGAGAGGTTGAAATCCCGGGAGAGGTGTTCATAGGAAAGCTGCAGGGAAAACGAGGACATGTCCGCTCCCGTTCCGACTTCCTGGGCCGGGGAAACAAGGGCGCACAACGCCGTCGATATCAGGATGACTAGGATTTTTTTCATCGCGGCCTCCATATTACTCCATGAATGATCGCTTATTCTCTCTCTCAATAAGACGAAAAAATTCTTATGAAGGTTTATGTCGAGAAAATCTTATTTAACCGGGCTCGCCGGCTTCAAATCAGCGCCGCGATCTCATTGAAGCCGCGGAGCGCGTCCTTGCCCAGGTGCAAACGGAGGACGCGGCGGCCGAGACTCTTCAGGGCTTCGAGATCGCCCCTGGCCTGGGCGGCCTTGAGCACACCGAAGGTCAGGCCGGCGTGCTTAGAACCGGGGCCGTCCGGGATGGGAATGTCTTCCGAGTCGTCGGCCGTGATCTGGATGAAGAGCCCTTTGCCCGCGTCCCCCTTGTGGAGCTGGCCCGTGGAATGGAGGAAGCGCGGCCCGAGGCCCCAGGTCACGGCCAACCGGGTCCTGGAGCGGAGCCTGTCGGCGAGCTGCTCGAGGATGAAGGCTGTCTCCAGGCCGGGGTCGAGGAAAGCCTGGATAGAAACATAATCCCCGGGCTGGGCCTGGCGCAGGAAGACTTTTAGGAAATCCTTGAGGCTCAGGGCGGTCAAATCGGAGAAAATGCCGATGCCTTTCTCCATTAATTTGGGTTTGTCCGGGGGAAGCGAGCCGCTCTCTCTGTAGATTTTCAGAAATTCCTGGGCCTTCTTCTTGGCGGCATCGACGTCGGGCTGGTCGAAGGGGTTAATGCCCAGATGATATCCGGCAACGGCGGTGGCGAACTCCCAGAGGAAGAACTGGCTTCCCAGTTCGTTGATGTTTTTTATTTTAATGGAAATAAGGGGATATCCGGATTCCTGGAGGCATTGGCTGGCCGGCTTTCCGGTTTCATCCCCTTCGAGTTCCAGCGATACAAAAATCCGGTCCGGGCCGTAAGTGCCGCTCAGCCCGGCCTCTGTTTCGAGGACGGGCAGAATTCCGCGGCCATCCTTTCCCGTACTCTCGGCGATGAGCTGTTCAAGCCAGACGCCGAAACTCCGCAGCCGCGGCGAGGAAATAAACGTCGCTTTGTCCAGTCCATTCATGGCGAGAACAGCCAGAACGGTTCCCAGACGGGCGCCGGGATTCCGGCAGGGATCGTCCGAAATCCGGCAGAGCTCGGCGGCCTGGCCGGCGCTCCGGAGGAGTTCTCGAATGTCAATTCCCTTCAGGACCGCGGGGACGAGACCGAAGGCGGAAAGGGCGGAAAAGCGGCCGCCGATCTCGGGTTTTCCCTGAAAAATCGCGCGGAAACGGTGTCGGCTGGCCGTATCTTCGAGCGGAGTCCCGGGGTCGGTGATGGCCGCGAAATGGGAGCCGGCGCTGCGTTTTCCGGCGGATTCGAGGATTTCGTTGAAGAAATAATTTAAAAAAGAAAGGGTTTCCACCGTCGTCCCGGATTTTGAGGAGACGATGAACAAGGTTTTTTCAAGGGGGAGGGAAGCTTTGGCCCGGAGAACGGCTGCCGGATCGGTCGAGTCGAGGATGCGGAGATCCAGGAAGCCTCTTTTCGTCTTGAAGGTCGTCCCAAGAACTTCGGGCGCCAGGCTCGAGCCGCCCATGCCGAGGAGGAGGGCGTGCCTGAAGCCCGCATGGCGGACCTTCTCGGCGAAGGCCGTGAATTCCGGCGCTTCATTTTCTGCGTCCCAGGGAGCGGTGAGCCAGCCCAGACGATCGGCGATCTCCCGGGGCTCTGGCTTCCAGACTGTCCAATCTTTAGCCCAGATCCTGTCGATCGTCCGCTGTTCCATGAGCATATCCAGGGCCGATTCAACGGCGCTCCCGTGGCGGCCAAGGTTATATGTTTCCAGTCTGATGATGTCTTGGGTCATCAAGGGATTCCTTCCATCCAAGGTTTCTTTACAACCCAGCTTTCCATCATCTTAGAACTCTCGTCCGCTTGTCAAGATGAAGCTAATGTTATCGCCACAATTATTGTTAAGATGTTATCGTGAGCGACCGAAAGAAGTGTGGCAATCTCGATGCCCGTATCAACTCATTTATCGAGGCAACCGAGATGCTTTTTTGTGAGGGGAATTTATGCTAACATATGAAACTCACTAAAAGGAGGACAGTTATGAAATGTTTTATCCGGGCGGCCTGCGGAGCTTTCATCCTGCTTTTGGCTGTCGGCGTGTTATCCGTTCCCGGCTCAAGCCAGGAAAAATCCCCCGCTGAGAAAATCGCGGGGACATGGAAAATCTCCGTCGACGCCGGCGAAGGCGGCATATTCTATCTGGACATGACGCTGAAATTTGAAAATGGAGAGCTCAAAGGGAGTGTCAGCGAGTCCATGGGCAGCTTCACCGACGTCGCGCTCGCCAAGATCTTGCTGAATGAAGATATCCTGGTTTTTGAGTTCAAGTCCGTCACGCCTCCGGATGGTCTGGAACGGCTGGTCCAGGCCGAATATAAGGTCGCTGAAGATAAGATGGAAGGCCAAATGACAGTAGCCGACCTCAGCATAACGGTCCCGTCAACAGCCGAGCGGGTGAAGAAATAATTCAGCGCAATATCTCCGCCATCGGGCTGACCTCCTCGAAGAGCTTTTCGGCGCTGTCCGTGAGGCCGATGTTTTTGAACCGGATCTTCCCGTTCTTGTCAATAACGAACCGGGCCGGGATTCCGTCCGCCCTGTCGGCGTCGCTGGCGGAATAGTCCAAACAGTGGCCGCCTTATTCATAGGATGTCTCTGTTGGACGAATGAGAGTTTTCATTCCGGGTCGCGTGTCTTTTCAGGGCAATAATCAATGACATGCCTTTTGAGGGGATGGGCAAAGAAAGGAATGGACTTGCGATGACGGACGAAACCGGGAAAAAGGCGTTCAGACTGCGCTGGTGGGTCATGGTCCTGATGGGGTTGGTCGTATTCGGCTCCTATTACGCTTATGACGCCGTCAGCCCGATCGGCGATTACATCATGAAGGGCATGGGCGTCAGCCGGGCCCAGTACGGCCTTCTCTTCAGCTATTACTCCATCCCCAATTTCGTCATGGTCTTCCTCGGCGGCATTCTTCTGGACAAGATCGGGATCCGCAAGGCCGGCACGCTTTACGCGGCGCTCTGCGCCGCGGGCATCTTCATCACGGCGGCCGGATCGACCTTCTCCCTGATGCTCATCGGCCGATTGATCTACGGGCTGGGCTCGGAATCCCTCATCATCACCCAGAGCAAGGTCCTGTCCAAATGGTTCAAAGGAAAGGAGATGGCGCTGGCTTTCGGCCTTAACCTGACCGTGGCCCGGCTCGGCACGTTCACCGCGCTCAACACCGCGGCCCGCATCCAGGAATGGTCGGGCTCCTGGCGCCTGGCGCTCTGGGTTTCGGCCGCCATCGGCTTTGTGAGTTTCGCTTTGTTCTTCATCTATTCGGGGATCGACCGGACCAAGGAAAAGGTCCTTGCGGCTGAAACGACGGGGCGGGGGGAGGAGAAATTCGTCTTCAAGGACATCTACAGCTTTAAGCCCTCGTTCTGGTTTACCTCCTTCCTGTGCATGACTTTCTATTCCGCCATCTTCCCCTTCACCGCCTTTTCCACGGTCTTCCTGCAGAAGAAGTTCGGCTTCAGCGCGGTCAAGGGCGGGTTCTACACCTCGCTGGTGATCACCGCCTCGATGATCTTTACGCCCATCTTCGGCTTCCTGGTGGACAAGCTCGGGAAGAGGGCGACGATGATGATCGTCGGCTCCTTGATGATCGTCCCCGTCCACCTGACCCTGGGCCTGACCCATTTTATGCCGGCCCTGGCCATGATCGTGCTCGGCATCGCGTTCTCGCTTGTGCCGGCGGCCCTCTGGCCATCCATTCCGGTACTGGTGGAAGAAAAAAGGCTGGGCACCGCCTTCGGGCTGATGACCGAGATCCAAAACGTCGGCATGGCGGTCTTCCCCTGGGTGGCGGGAAAGCTCACCGACGTCGCGGGCGGCGATTACACCCACGCCATGGTCATGTTCGCCTCGCTGGGATTCGTGGGATTGGTATTCTCGCTGCTGCTCAAGCGCGCCTCTCGCCGGGAGGGGGCGGGTCTTGAATTGCCGTCGAAAGCGCAAACAGGATGAAATTGAAAAGGATATTTCAATCATGATACGCAGCGTGATTTCCGACCTGGGCCGGGTCATTCTCTGGTTTGACAACCAAATTTTTTTTAATAAAATGACGGCCTATTGCGCCCTTCCCGTAGAGAAAATCCGGGAATACTCGCACGGGGACGTCGCGCTCATCGAGAGCTTTGATTTGGGGAGAGTGACGCCAGAGGAGTTCTATCATGAGGTCATCTCTCGATTGGGCGCGAAGATCGGAATGGAGGAATTCTACTCGGTTTATACCGATGTGTTCCGCCTGATTGCGCCGGCATTCGAGGCCATAAAAAAACTGAGGGGCCGGCACCGGCTCATCCTGCTTTCGAACACCGACGTCAAGCGCTTTGGCTTCATCAAAAGCCGATTTCCCGAAATCTTCATCTTCGACGGATACGTCCTCTCTTATGAGTTGGGCTGGTTGAAACCCGACCGGCGAATTTTTGAGGCGGCCCTCAAAATGGCCGGCTCGCCGCCGTCCGAGTGCCTGTTCATCGACGACATCGAGGAGAATACGCAAGCGGCCGCGGCGCTGGGGATGAAGACCATCACCTTCCGGCCGGGGATGGACCTGGAAAAAGCGCTTCAGGAAGCCGGCCTAATTTTCTGAAGGGCGCTAGGCGGGGACGACCTTGATGTAGACCCTGCGCTCGCGGGGTCCGTCGAACTCGCAGAAAAAAACCCCCTGCCAGGTGCCGAGCATGAGCCGGCCGTTCTCGATGATGACCGTGACAGAGGATCCGGTGATGCCGGCCTTGACATGGCCGGGAGAGTTCCCCTCGATATGCTGGTAGGGGAGGGAATCGGGAACGAGCTTGCGCAGGGACATAAGGATGTCCTGGCGCACGTCCGGGTCGGCGTTCTCATTGATCATCAGTCCGGCCGTGGTGTGGGGCACGTAGACCACGCATAGTCCGTTCCTGACGCCGTGGGATTCGGCTTCCTCGCGGACGATCGAAGTGATATCAACCAGCTCTTCTTTGGCGCGGGTTTTGAATTCGAATGTTCTCATGGACGGCCTTTTTCTCCGTTTCCAGCATAGCGGAAAATCCCCGATAAAAAAAGAAAAAAAATTTTCGGAAAGGCCTTGACAAGAACCGGACTAACGAGTAAAAATAGGTCTGTAAATACAACATGTTGTATTTATTTCTCACTTAACCTACAAAATATGGCTAGGGCCCGAGTGGGGTTTTCTTTTTCGATTTTGACCGTTCAGGAAGGAGGAGCTCGATGACCAAAGGGATTTCCAAAGGGATTTCCAGGATCAAAAAACGGGATGGCCAGGTCGTCGATTTCGTCCAGGAAAAAATCACCACTGCCGTCTTCAAAGCCATGGAGAGCCAGGGCCTGACAGATCGGAGCGCCGCCAAGACGGTTTCCGATATCGCCACCTTCATGCTCGATGATAAGTTCGGCGGGTACACCATCCCGTCGGTCGAGCAGATCCAGGACATCGTGGAAATGGTCTTGATGAAGCAGGGCTACCTCGAGGCGGCCAAGTCCTACATCCTCTACCGAGACCGCCACAAGAGCATCCGCGAGGCCAAGCAGACCGGTATCAACCTGGAGCGGCTGATCAAGGACTATGTCAACGACCAGGACTGGAAGATCCGCGAGAACTCCAACGAGGGCGTGGTAAGTTTCTCCGGGCTGAATGCCCGGGTTGCGGGCGAAGTCCTTTCGAACTATGCCCTCAATCATCTCTATTCCGAAAAGATCAAGAAGGCCCATCAGGATGGCGACTTTCATATCCATGACCTCTCTTATCCCATTGTCGGCTACTGCGCCGGCTGGTCCCTGGAAAAACTGCTCCGCAAGGGGTTCGGCCACGTCCCGAACCAGGTCCACTCCCTTCCGGCCAAGCACCTGGAAACAGCCACCCTCCACATGGTCAACTTCATCGGCACGATGCAGGGCGAGTTCGCCGGCGCCCAGGCTTTCTCGAGCGTCGACACTCTGCTCGCGCCCTTCGTCCGGTCGGACAGGCTTGATTATGAACGCGTCAAGCAGGACATCCAGAAGCTGATTTTCGGTTTGAACGTCCCCTCCCGCTGGGGCTGGCAGACGCCTTTCTCCAACCTGACCTTCGACCTGAACGTCCCGCCGGATATGAAGGACAAGCCGGCCGTGGTCGGAGGCGTGGAGCTCGACACGCCCTACGGCGACTACCAGAAAGAAATGGACATGATCAACCGCGCCTTCCTCGAGCTCATGATCGAGGGCGACCAGAAAGGCCGTGTCTTTACTTTCCCCATCCCGACCTACAACCTGACCAAGGATTTCGCCTGGGATTCGCCCATCGCCAAGTTGCTTTTCCAGGCCACGGCCAAGTACGGAATCCCATATTTCCAGAACTACCTCGGCACCGATCTCAACCCGGGCGACATCCGGGCCATGTGCTGCCGCCTCAACCTGGACCAGCGGGAACTGCTCCGCCGGCCCGGCAACATCTGGGGACCGGGCGATTCCACCGGCTCTATCGGTGTCGTGACCATCAACCTCAACCGCATCGGCTTCGAGGCCGGCTCCAAAAGCGAGTTCTTCAGCCGGCTCAAGGATCTCATGACACTGGCCAAGGAATCGCTCGAGACCAAGCGTGAAGTGGTCAACAATATGCTGAAGAGGGGCATGATGCCCTACACCATGGTCTACCTCGGCCACTTCGACAACCACTTTTCGACCATCGGTATCTGCGGCATGCACGAGGCTTGCCTGAACCTCCTCGGCAAGGGGATCGGAACGGGCGAAGGCAAGGAATTCGCCCTCGAGACTTTGAATTTCATGCGCGGCATCCTGAAAGAATTCCAGGAAGAGACGGCCAATATCTACAACCTCGAAGCCACGCCGGCCGAATCCACATCCTACCGTCTGGCTCGGCTGGACAAGCAGAAATACCCGCGCATCGTGACTTCGGGCACCGACAAGCACCCCTACCTGACCAACTCCACTCAGCTCAACGTGGACGCCACCCGCGACGTCTTCGAGGCGCTCCAGCACCAGCAGGACATCCAGCCCCTTTACACCGGCGGCACGATCTTCCACACGTTCCTGCCCGAAGCGATCGACGCCGAGACCTGCCGCAAGCTGGTGCAAAAGATCGCCGGGACCCGGATCCCTTATTTCAGCATCACGCCGACTTTCTCGGTCTGCGAGAACCACGGCTACGTCCGCGGCCAGCACCCGGTCTGCCCGGAATGCGGCACTGCGACCGAGGTCTATTCGCGAATCGTCGGGTATTTACGGCCGGTCAAAACCTGGAACGACGGCAAGCAGCAGGAGTTCAAGGAAAGAACGCCGTACACCAAGATCATGTAACGCATGGAATATCTCTTCTTTACTTATCCCGACTGCAACAAATGCGAAGATATGAAGCGCTATCTCAAAGGGACAGCGCTCGAGGGCCGCGAATATGACCTGGTGCAGAAGGAGGGCCGGCTCAAGATCCGGGAATTCCTCAGTCTGATCCGCCGCGATGAGAAGGGATCCATCATCCTGCCGGTCTTCCTCCTCAAGGAGGAGGCAAAGATCCTCGGCCTCTTCAACACCGCCCAGGAGCTGGACGCTTGGTTGAAATCAAGGGCCTAGAAAAGTTCGCGCCCAAAGACTTCCCCGGGCATCTCGCCGCGACGGTCTTCCTGGGGGGATGCAATTTCCGGTGTCCCTACTGTCACAATGCCGACCTGGCGGCGCGTCCCGAAACCCTGGCCACCCTGCCGGCTGATTACTTCATGTCCTTTCTCGACTCCCGCAAGGGCTGGCTGGAGGGGGTCTGCGTCACGGGGGGAGAGCCGCTGCTCTCGCCCGACCTCGAAGTCCTCCTGCACGTCATCAAGGATCGCGGCCTCCTGGTGAAGCTCGATACCAACGGATCTTTTCCCGCGAGGCTTGAAGCGCTGATCCATAAAGAGCTCATCGACCGGGTGGCCATGGACGTCAAGGCGCCGCTGGAACGCTACCGGGAATTGACGCGTTCCGATATCGACGTCAAAGACATCCTGCGGTCGATCGACATCATTTGCGCCTCAGGCCTGCCCTATATTTTCCGGACTACGGTCGTGCCCGGCCTGATCGAGGCGGACGACCTGCAACGGATCGGCCGGATACTCTCCGGAACCAAGGTCTTCCAGATCCAGCAGTTCTCCCCGTTCCACGACACCATGGATGAAGGTCTCCGTGGGACCAAGCCTTATTCCCGCGAAAAGATGGAGGAGTTCGCCGAGCTTCTGCGTCCGCATTTCGAAGAAATCCGGATCGAGGGGGCCTGAAACATGAAGCTCAGGGTTATGAAGATCCATCCGGATGCCAAGCTGCCGGTCTACGGCCACAAGGGAGACGCGGGGCTGGACCTTTTTTCCTGCGAGGATATGGTTTTGAATGTGGGCGAGGCCAAGCCCGTCCCGACCGGGATTAAGATGGCTATAGCTGAAGGCTATGTGGGCTTGGTCTGGAATAAAAGCGGGATATCGCTGAAGGGTGTCCACCGGCTGGCGGGCGTGATCGATGCGGGATACAGGGGAGAGGTCCGGGTTGTTTTGATCAACCTGGGGAAGGAATCGTTCATCATCTCCAAAGGAATGAAGATCGCCCAGATGCTCATCCAGCCCGTGGAGCGGGTGGACGTGGCGGAATCCGCCACGCTTGACAACACCTCCCGGGGAGAAGGCGGTTTCGGCAGCACCGGCCGGTATTAATTCAGGCCAGAGGTCCCAGGAAGGTTTTTCCTGCTTTTTTGGCAGATTTGTGTTATAATGCTTCCCTAATCGCATTAACACCCTCTTTTTTCCAACCCCTCCTGAAAGCGGGGGTCCATGCGCAAAGGAAGAAAATGTTGAATGTTATAATAGGATCGGGAGCCGGAGCGGTTGTCGGCTACCTCTACTATCGCTTTATCGGCTGCCGGGCCGGCGCCTGCATGATCACTCAGAATCCCTACCTATCCGTGCTCTACTGGGCCCTTCTCGGCGGTCTCGCCGCCAACATTTTGGGATAACCCTCGAATTCCCCTCAAGAGTCTGAGTTTTTCTTGATGTCGGCCGAGTTGGAATAGCCGCGTTTTTCCCAGTATCCCTGGTAATCTTTGTCCGAAAACTCGATCCGGCCCACCCATTTCACCGATTTATAGCCGAACTTATCTTCAGCACAAACCTGAAAAGGGAAGCCCCGGTCGCGCGGCAACTCTAGGCCGTTGATCCGGAAGGCGAGAAGGATATTCTTCTCTTTGATATAATCGAAAGGAAGGGCGCTCGAATAGGCGCCTCCGATCTCGTGAAAGATGACGGTCTTGACCTTGGAGTCCGCCTCGGCCAAGGCTGCGAGGTCCGCGATGCGCACGCCCGTCCACAGGGCCTTGAAGCTCCAGCCTTCGACGCACTGCAGCGTGATAACCTTAGACTCCTGGGGCATGGCCAGGACATCCTCATAGCTGAGATCGACGGGCTTTTTCACTTTTCCCGTGATTTTGAGCCGGTACTTGGCCGGGTCCACTTCGGGCGGCGTGCCGATGTAGGTATTGCCCTGTTCCTTGAGGGGGGTCAGTTTTTCGCCCTTGAATTCCGTGACTTCCTGCGCTCCGCCGGCAAGCCCGGCGGCCGTGAAGACCAAGGCAAAGGCTGTAGCCACAATCCGCGAGGTGAGGTTTGTCATCGCTTTTTTCATAGATATTATAGAGGATGGCTCCTTTTTTGGATAGAAGAGGTAATGTCAGTCGACCAGCAGGAAGGCGTAGCGGTTCATGGTCTCGTCGGTCCGGGCCAGGACCTTGATTGGGTAGCCGGCCCGGCGGACCGTGGAGAACACGTCCATGGCCATAGCCTCGGGAGTGGGCCGGGCCTTGCGCGGATCGAGGCACGTCTCCCGCTTCCCCGTGCACTGGGCGCAGATGGTGCAGCTATCCATGAAGAGGAGGAAGGCCTTCTTCCGGCCCGAGAGGAAGACTTCACGCTCCAGTTCCACCAAGCCGAGGTTGACTCGCCGGGTCCAGGCATGACGGTCTTCGGGATTGTCCACCTTCTTCTCAAAGCGGAAAATCACCGCATGCTTGTAATCAAGAAAAAACTTCCTGCATTCTTCGACAGAAGGCACATTCGGAGGGCAGGTGGCCGTGCGGCCGTATTCGCCGCAGCCGAACATGCACTTCATCCGGACCCAGTGGCTGACGATGATGGTTTTAGGATCGATCCACTTGAAGTCTTCGACCCCGTGCTTTGAGAATATTTTTTCGAGCTCTTTCCGCCAGGAGTCGCCCGTCTTCATCGGGCCGGTCCTTTTCCTCCTGACGGGGGATGACATCTTTTGTTCTTTGCTTACTGCCATGGTCAATCTCCGTTTCCCTTGAATTAAGGCTTTTCGATTCCGGCCTTGCTCCCAATTCTCTCAAACAATAATTTAACCAGTCCTCCGGAGTCAGTCCTTGATGACGCGGCCGCCGACGACCACGGCTTTCACTTTCGCCGGTCCAAGAAGCGGATTGCCGTCGAACACCACGACGTCTCCCTCCTTTCCCTTCTCCAATGATCCGAGCTCATCAGCCGCGCCGAATATCTCGGCGGGGTTGATGGTCAGGGCTTTGAGCGCCTCTTCCTGCGTCAAGCCGTAGGCCATGGCCAACCGCGCTTGCTGAACGAGGCCGGCCAGGTTCCGTGTTGAGCCGGATATAAAGGCGATCTTGATCCCCGCCTTCTGAAGCAAGGCCGCGTTTTCGAAGACCGCTCCCTGAGTTTCCACCGTCATGCGGGCGGCCGCCTCGGGCCGGAGGAGGACGGGAATTTTTTTCTCGGCCAGCCGCTCCTTCACCTTCCAGGCATCGGCCCCGCCGGCGAGGATGACGCGCAGCCCGAATTCATCCGCAATACGGAGCGCCGTCAGGATGTCGTCCAGGCGTTCGGCCGTGATGACAACGGGGAGCGTTCCCTTCAACACGGGGATCAGAGCCTTGTATTTCAAGTTTGCGGCGGGTTTCTCCGGCTTGTCGCCCGTGCCGCCCTTACCCTGGAAATCGGCGAGCTTTTTCTCGTATTGTTCGAGCGAGGCCACATATTCCCGGACCTCGGTGAACGTCTGGCGCAGCAAGGCCGCCTCGCCCATCCGGGTCTGGGGTATTTGGTTCTTGGAGCCATACCGTCTTTTAGGCGCTTCGCCGAGATTGATGTGAACGGCAACGGGGAATTTCACGACCATGTCTTTGACCGTCGCTCCGGCCAGCCGCAGCAGGGCGCTCTGGCCCGAAATGAGGTTCCCGATCCCGGGCGCGGCCAGCACAGCCGTCGTCCCCATTTTCCGGGCCGTCGGGATGAACTCGTTCTCCGGATTGATGCCGTCGATGATCCTTAACTGTGGGGTGACCGGCGAGGTCGCCTCGTCGAAGTCGCCCCCGAACATTACTTCGTCCGCCCCCAGGTCGGTGAAGGCATCTATGAATCCCGGGAACACGGACGCGCGTGAAGCATCGATGATCTCTGCGCCCTTGGGGATGCTGACTCCTTTGCCGACAACCTCAATCTTCCCGTTCCGGATGAGGACGGTGCCGCCTTCGACGACGCCCTTGGTGATCGTGTAAATTGTCCCGCCGCGGACGGCGATGACCTCGTTTTGCGCCCACGCGGCCGCCGCCGCTCCGGCTCCGACCGTCAAGGCCGACGCCAGGAGAATTTTCAGTTTATTCCTTTTCAACATGGTTTTCTCCTGCCCTTTCCGGGGTATCACTTGAGATGCGCGCCTTCACGCCGCTCGAAGACCACCTTCCCTCTGATGATCACGGCCTCGGGCACGGACATGGTTTGGAAAGGATGCCCCTTCAAGATGAGGATGTCGGCGTCCTTGCCGGCCTCGAGCGATCCCGCCTGTTTTTCGATGCCCGCGATCCAGGCGGCGTCGATGGTCACGGCCCGCAGCGCCGCGTCCTCGGCCAGGCCGTTCTTGAAGGCGAAGGTTGCGATTTCGAGGAGATCGCCGCCCGGTACTCCCACGGCCGGCACGGTCCAGGAACCTTCTGAGGATCGGAAGGCCAGGCGCACGCCGGCCTTGGCCAGGATGGCCGGCATTTGCGGATTGAAGCCTCTATCCTCGATGTCCCCGGCGCCCCGGAACAGGTCCTCGATGATGACAGGAATGTCGCGCTTCTTGATCTCATTCACGACCTTGTAGGCGTCGGTCGCGCCGTCCAGAATGAGCTTCAGCTTGAAGTCATCCGCGATGCGGAGCGCTGTCAGGATATCGTCCGTGCGCTCGGCGTGGAGCATCACCGCCATCTCACCTCTTAAAACCGGGAGCAGCGCCTCAAGGGAAGCGTCCTTGGAGGGCTCTTTGCCTTTTTTATCCTTTTGGTATTGGTCCCACTTGTCTTTATATTCCTGGGCCTTGACCAGGTTTTCCCGGAGCACGGCGGCGATGCCCATCCGAGTGGAGGGCATGGCGCTAGCGCGTTTGGCCGACGGGCCCATGCCGAAAACCATGACCGCCCTGTCCTTGACCACCATCTTCTCGACCGAGATTCCCGTGGTTTTGAGAACCACGCCCTGGCCGCCGATGACGTTCCGGTTGCCGGGCGTGATCAAAGCCGAGGTGATGCCGAGTTCCCGGGCGAAGATGAAGAGGGGAGACTGGGGCTCGACGCCGTACTTGACTTCGAGCTCGGGAACCACGGTCCGGGAGGTCTCGTCGATCGAGCTCTGCCGCCGCCAGTTGGAGGTGATGCCGACATAGGAACGCGCGGAGACCAGGCCGGGCAGGATCACGAACTCCCTGGCGTCGACGACCGGCCAGCCCTGGGGAATAGCGACCTCGCTCCCGATTTTCTCGATCTTGCCGTCCCTGACCAGGATGACGCCGTTTTTAAGAGGCGCGCCGGCCATGGTGAAAACGGTTCCGCCGCGGATGGCGAACTGGGAAGCCGCTTTGATATCCGGAGGAAGGGTCAGCTTGCCCTTCGCCCCGGCAATAGTCATCTGGGGCGACGGCCTTTTCGCCGTCTCGTTCTTGAACTCGATTTTTCCGTCGATCATGACCGAGTCGACCGAGGTCAGCATGTCGAACGGCTCGCCGTCGAGCATGACCAGGTCGGCGTCTTTCCCCGGGTCGAGGCTTCCGATCCGGCTTTCGAGCCCGACCGCCTCGGCCGCGTTGAGGGTGATGGACTTGAGGGCCGCCGCCTCGTCCATGCCGTAACGGACGCACAGGACGGCCAGTTCCCGTAAATTCTGCTGGCCGCCGCCCAGGGCGTCGGTCTGGAGAGAGACCTTGAGGCCGGCGTTGCTCAAGATGGCCGGCGCATTCTTAAAGGTCAGGTTGTCCTCGTAATAATTGAAGAACATGGGGGGGCCGATGTTGAAATGGATATCCTGGCGGCCGCGGAGCTCGTCCAACACGAGGTGGCTCCAGTAGCTGTGGCCGAGGCTGAGCCGGAGGTTGAACTCATCGGCCAACCGGACAGCCAGCAGGGTTTCGTTGGCCGTGGCCACGTGGATATGAACCGGGATCTCGCGCTTTAAAGCCATGATGATGACTTCTTTCCCCAGGTCGCGCTTGGGGGGCGTGACGTCCTTGCCGTCCTTCTTGTCCTTCTCGTAGTCCTCCCAGCTCTTGCGGTAATCCTGGGCGTCCAGGAAAGCTTTCCGCGCCGTATAATAGAGGCCCATCATGGTCACTGGCATTTGGCTCTTGGGCCCGTAAACTCCGATCGGGTTGCCCTCGATGGCCATCTTCAAATCGCAAATCTTCTTGAGGACCATTTCGTCGGGCGCCGCGTTCTTGAGCTTGACGGCGACGCTCGTGCCGCCGATGATGTTGCCGCTTCCCGGCCGGGAGATGACGGTTGTCACGCCCGCTTCCCGGCCGACTTTGATGGCCGGGTCCTCGAAGTTGAAGGAATCCAGGGCGTGAACTTGCGGAGTGACGGGGTTGGTCATCTCGTTCCCGTCCGAGTTCTCATCGACGTTGGGGAGGCTGTAGACGCCGACGTGGGTGTGGATGTCAATCAGGCCGGGGACGACGACCTGGGCGTTGACGACCGGAACGCCCCGCGGCACGGCGATATCCTTACCGATCTTGGCGATCTTGCCCTTTTCGACAAGAATCATTCCGTCTTCGATCACGCCTTTGGAGACGGTGTAGATCCTCTTGGCTTTGATGAGATAGCTGTCCGCCGCCGCGAACGCCGTGGCGGCTCCGGCCAGGAATAAAACGGCCGTCAGGAATGCCCAAATCTTCCGCTTCATCGTCGGTCCTCCTTTAAGAATTTTGGCTCCTCCTCATGCCATTTTCCGCCTTGTGTATAAGAGCCGGGCTCTGTGGAATTTGCTCTGGTGGAGTTTCTTGAGGAGCCGGGGGATGGAAAAAGGCTGAGTGGAAGAAAATCCATTTGCAAAATTTTATATCATCGGCGGGAAGGGAAGTCAATCCAGGAACCTGACAGGAGTTCACCAATTTTTTATTTGTAGTGGAAAACCGGGTCCTGTCACGGCCGGGCCCATAACACCCTCGCTCAAGACCCACCCACCCGCCACAATGAGCTTCGGGTGTTATGGGCCCAGCTGCGCCACCCGGGCGCCTGTCTCAGACTGACAATTTATTTATACTGCATTTCGTTTTCTTTCAGGGAGTCCCATAAATATAAATAAAAAAATGGGATAACTCCTGAGGAACCTGAGGAACCTGAGATTGACACCCGCCGGTCGGGGTGCTATAAGGAAAAAGTGTTTTTTTTGACGACGTTTTTGCCCGCCATCCCGAACCGAAAATCCCAGAATGAGAGGAGATCAAGATGTCACAAGTCATGAGGTTTCGCCCCAGGCGCTTTCTGACTGCGGTAATCCTGGCGATGTTCATTCTCTGCGTCTCCGCCGGCTTCACGCAGGATTTTTCAAAATATCACGCCTACGCGGAGCTGACGAGCATGCTGCAGGGCATGGCCACCTCCCATGCCAACATCGCCAAACTGCAGTCGATCGGGAAGACGCTCGGAGGAAAGGACATCTGGCTGTTGGAGATCGCCAACCCGGCCGGAGTCCCTGTCAAGGAAAGGCCGGCACTCTTCATCGGCGCCAATCTTGAGGGGGATCATCTCATCGGGAGCGAAATCGCTCTCTTCGTTTCGGATTTTCTCCTGAAAAGCTATCCCGCGAACGCCGATGTGAAGCAGCGGCTGGACAACTATGTCATTTACATCGTTCCCCGAATCAACCCGGACGGCGCCGAAGCCGCATTCGGCGCGGCGAAGGCCGTCAAGCGAACAAATGCCAGTCCGTTCGACGGCGACAACGACGGCCGGATGGACGAGGACGGTCCCGAGGACCTGAACAAGGACGGCTATATCACCCTGATGAGGGTCAGGGATCCGTCCGGCGAGTACATCATCGATCCCGACGATAAACGTCTGATGAAGCGCGCCGACCCGAAGAAAGGCGAGCGTGGTGAATACAAACTGTACTGGGAGGGGATCGACAACGATAAGGACGACTTCATCAACGAGGACCCGGTTGGCGGAACGGATATCAACCGCAACTTCATGCACGAGTATCCCTACTACAGGCCCGAAGCCGGTCTCCATATGGTGAGCGAGAACGAGACGAGGGCCGTCCTGGACTTCCTGATCAGCCATCGCAACATCGCCGCCGTCCTGACCTTCGGCGAAAGCGATAACCTGATCGTCCCGACGAACTCGAGCGGCCGTTTCGGACCGGCACGCGAGATCGACCTGTTCCGGTTCGCCGACGCTTCGAACGCCGAGGCCAACAAAGTCGGCGTCTTCCAGGCGGCCGGCGGCTTCGGCGGCAGGTTCGGCGAATTCGGCGGCGGCGAGATGTTCTTCATGATACAAGGCGGGGGAGGCCGTGGCCAGCAGCAGCCTACCGGCCGGGCCGCAATGCCCGAGCGCCGGCCCGTGACCACGGTCAACGCGGCCGACATCGACTATTTCAAAACGATCAGCGATAAATATATTGAACTGACCGGCATTCGCCAGCCGCTCATGGTCCGTGAACCCCAGGGCGCCCTCTTTCAGTACGGCTATTATCAGTACGGCGTACCCTCGTTCTCAACCCCCGGCTGGGGACTGGCTACGGCCGAATCCGGCCGGCGTCAGGGCCCGCCTCAAGCCGGCTCTTCCGCCGGGCCTCCTTCCGGAGGACAACAGGGCGGCGCCGTGTCCGGAGTCATGGGCGGAGTCGTGAGAGAAGTCGTAGGCGGCGGGCCGGGAGGAATACAAATGGACCGCCAGGCCGCTCAGAGAATGATGAGCGGCGGCAGCCCCTCGGCGGAAGCGGGACAAGCCGTCCCGCCCGGCATCGACCGGCAAGTTCTCCAGTGGATGGACTCCGAGAAGATCGACGGATTCATCAATTGGACCCCGTTCAAGCACCCCGACCTGGGCGATGTGGAAATCGGCGGATTTAAGCCCTACCTTCATGCCAACCCCCCGGCTGCGAAGATCGCCGACCTGGGCGCCTCGCATGCCAAGTTCGCCCTCTATGTTTCTTCGCTCTTTCCCAGGGTGAGAATCGCCAAGACCGAGGTCGTCAACCACGGCGGCGGGCTGTTCAGGATTAAAGCGGAAGTCGAGAACGCGGGTTTCCTCCCGCTGTGCCTGGCTCATGCCGTCGCCTCCCGTTCCATCAAGCCGACGATGGTCCAGCTCGGCGCGGCTCCTGAAGCGTTCATTTCGGGAAATCCCAAGACCAATTTTATCCCGACCTTAGCCGGCGCCGGCGGCCGCCAGAAATTCGAGTGGCTGATCAAGGGGAAAGCCGGAAGCACGCTGGAACTCAAGGTGATCTCAGACAAGGGCGGAACGGACAAGGCCGCCATCACTTTGAAGTGAGGAAAGGAGAACTGCCATGAAAAATGCGAATAAAACGCTGTTGGTAATCCTCACCCTCGCCTTCATCTTGGCCCTGGCTTCGGGCGCGTCCACCGGCCAGAAGGCCTCCGACCCCCAGTTCAAGGTCAAGCTTGACTTCAACCGCTGGCACGACGTGGCGGAGTTGTACTCCGATATGGACCGGCTGGCCAAGGTCTTCCCCAAGTTCCTGAAGCTCCAGTCCATCGGAAAAAGTTACAAAGGCCGGGACGTCATGGTGATGACCATCAACAATCCGGAAACCGGCCCCGAGACGGGAAAGGCGGCCATGTGGATCGACGCCAACATTCACGGCAACGAAATCCAGGGCGGCGAAGTATGCCTGTACACCATCTGGTACTTGATGGAGAACTATGGCCGCATCGAGAGCGTCACCCGCCTGGTCAATGAACGCGTCTTCTACATCTGCCCGACGGTGAATCCCGACGGGCGACAGTATTTCTTCGAAGGTCCGGGGGCCAACGCCCGGTCCGGCCATGTCCCCAAGGATGATGACAACGACCGGCTGGTCGACGAAGACTGGCCCACGGACCTTAACGGAAACGGAGTCGTCGAGCAGATCCGTATGTTTGTTCCCGGACACGGCACGTACAGGATAAGTCGTCTCAATCCGAACATGCTCGAGCCGGTCCCCTTCGGCGAAACCGGCGATTACATCCTGCTCGGCCGGGAAGGGATCGACAACGACGGCGACGGCCGGGTCGGCGAGGATGGTCCCGGGGGCTACGATCAGAACCGCAACTGGGCCACCGACTGGCAGCCCGAGTATATCCAGGGCGGCGCCATGTACTATCCGTTCCAGCTCCCCGAGTCCAAGGCTGTTCGGGATTTCATGGTCGCCCACCCCAATATTGCCGGCGTCCAGTCCTATCACAACAACGGCGGCATGATCCTCCGAGGCCCCGGCGCCGAATCCCTGGGAGATTATCCTGCGTCCGATACCCGGTTCTATGATGAGCTGGGCCAGAATGGGGAACGGATCATCCCCTTCTACAAATATCTGGTTATCTGGAGCGGCTTGTACACCGTTCACGGAGGGTTCATCGACTGGACTAACGACAACCTGGGCATCATCTCCTTCTCCAACGAGCTGTGGAACGAGGACCAGTACTTCACCAGCCCCAATCTCATGGAGCAGCAGAAGGATCCCAACAGTCCCATCGCTCCCCCCAAAGACCAATACTACTTTGACAAGTACCTCGAGTTCGGAGACGAGTTCATGCCCTGGAAGGAATTCAACCACCCCCAGTTCGGCAAGGTCGAGATCGGCGGTTCCTGGAGGAAATTCCAGGGCCGCGTCCCGCCACGATTCATGAACGAGGAGCTCTGCCACCGCAATATGGCCTTCAGCCTCTACCAGGCGGACGAGATGCCGATGATCAAAATGGGCGAGGCCGAGGCGATCAGCTTGGACGGCGGCATCTACCGGGTGTTCGTAGACATCACCAACCCTAAGGTCGCGCCGACCGTCATGGCCAAGGCAGCGCAGAACAACGTGGTGCGGCCTGACCTGCTGACCCTCGAAGGCAAGAACGTGGAGGTCATCTCGGCCAGCTGGGTGGCCAATAAGGAAATTTACAAGGTCAAGCCCGACTTAACGCAGCTCATCGACCAGAAGGACCTGAAACGTATCATCATCCGGAACGGACACCCCGGCAAAACGACGAAGACAATCATGTACATCGTCAAGGGCTCGGGCGAGGTCACGATCACCTACGACTCGGTCAAGGGAGGGAAAGCCGGTAAAACCGTCAGCCTGAAATGAAGAAGATGGGGCGCCTGAATGAGGCGCTCTGAATCGTGAGACGAATCTCAGGGGGCATTCCGCCGGATGCCCCCTTTTTTTCTAAATAGCTCTCTTCCATTTCGTAAGGGTAGCGATCAGAGCAGGGCAGGAAGAGCCTCTCTCCCTACCAGGGTTTTGCCGATTTTGCCCTCGCCTCGGCGCAGGGCATAAATCGGCGGGGGAGCCGAGGGGGTATGCCCCCTCGGTCGCAGGGCGAAGCCCGAGAAGGGGAGGCAGGGAGCCGGGCGACCGTTGGAAGGGGGAACGCGAAGCGGTTCCCCCTCCAAGGTAACGCGCGTTCCCTCATCGCTCTTTCTCGGCGTCTGCGGAACTCGCACAGCAAATCTTGGCCCGAATGACTGTTCAAAAAATGGGAAAACTGTCCCCATTTTTTCCTATCTCTCTGCCTTATATGGATTTAGCTCAAACATCCTCGCCGCCCGCAAGAGCGGGTTCCCGAGAAAAACGATTCGGGAAGGCTAAACCCCTCATGGTCGCTTCAGCTCTTCCTGCCCTGCTCTTTATATAATCCACCCACACTAAATGGAAGAGAACCTTCTAAATTTAGGGACGGTTCTCCGGGGCTGGCTGGCTGACTTTGGCACAAAAGTTGCATCTATTGAGAATGTGGATTGGAAGCATTTTTGGGGAAATTTCTATAGAAATGGAAGAATTTTTCCATGTTTATGACCTCTAAAACATGTGAAATTCATTGTCTCTCAAAAATAAGTAACTTTTTGCCCGTTTTGACGGTAATTAATAATGATTGGATGTCCGTCGTTTATCACGGGAAGGACAACGGAAAAGGAAAAGTATACTTTTTTCTATTTTCTAATACAGACAAGCAATAGGAAAGGGGCTGATGAGATCCCGGGATCATAAAAATCATGCAAGTCCAAAAAAAGATGCTGAATATAGCGAAAGGAGATAGCGGGATGAAAAGATCGCGAAGGTACGCGCTGTTGGCGGGAATCGCGTCATGTCTTATGGCGCTCGCGCCGGCCCACGCGCAGACAAACCAGTCCCAGAGCCAGGGACTGCTGAAGAATCCGCCCAGGGCTTTTCTGGAAGGCGAGGGGATAGACATCGCCGCTTTGAAGACCCAGACCGCCTTTATCACCCATGTCGCGGATGCCAAAGAGGCCCAGGTGCTGGTTCGGATCGCGGCGCAGAGCACGGAAAGCGGAAAGGAATTCACGCTGGTTTTCACCGGCCAAGGGGAATTCGCCGGCGTCAACGATAAGCTGACATATCGAGCGGATAAGTCGGCTTCAGACGAGGATGTCCGCAAAGAATTGGCGCGGACACTCCAGATGGGCCTGATGAGTTATACGGCCAAGACCGACGTGGCCGGCCGGATTTCTATTTCCATGGAGGAAAAAGTCAAGCCCACATCGGTCGTCGATCCCTGGAAATTCTGGGTATTCAAGGTCAGTACAAACCTTTACATGAACGGCGAGGAATCGTACTGGGACAGGTCGCTCAGCGGGTCGTTCTCGGCGAACCGGGTCACTCCGGAGATGAAGCTCAATCTGAGTGTGAGCGCTTATTCCCAGAAAAACTTCTACAAATACGACAGCCAGGAGATTGTGAGCCGCCAGGACAGCCTGAGCTTCAACGGGCTGTTCGTCAAGAGCCTGACAGAGCACTGGTCGGCCGGCGCCTATCTTGAGGCTAGTTCCTCGACTTACGACAACATCAATTTCGAAATCATCCCCGCTCCGGCCGTGGAATTCAACCTTTTCCCCTATTCCCAATCCACCCTGCGCCAGCTCCGGTTCCTTTATCGGGTCGGCTTTAGTCATGTCCGCTATCGGGAGGAGACCATTTACGGCAGGATGAAGGAGAATCTTATCAACGAGAGTCTGTCGGTCACCCTCCAGCTGAACCAGAAATGGGGGTCTACGACCCTGAGCATAAGCGGGGCACATTATTTCCATGATTTCAAAAAAAACCGGCTGGGCACGACCGGCATGATCCAGCTCAAGTTGTTTAAGGGAATCCAGGTCTCTTTTCTCGGCGGCGCATCGTGGATCCACAACCAGCTCTCGTTGCCCAGGGGAGACGCCTCGTTCGAAGATGTCGTGCTGCAGCGCCGTGAGCTGGAGACGAGCTTCCGCTATTACTTCATGACCGGGATCAGCTTCACCTTCGGCTCGGTCCACAGCAACGTTGTCAACCCACGCTTTGGCGCGAGCAGTAGCATGGGGCAGATGACGATTATCGTCAATTGAGGGAGCGTCCCATGAAGACAGCTACCAACAAAGATGACGCCATGGCTAAAATCAATCGCGAACGGAAAAAGAGACGGCCGACCGGGAGGCCGATGCAGATTTTTTTTCTCGCCCTCCTGATGTTTGTCGTCATGATCTTGCCCGACCCCGGCCTGAGCGCCCAACAGGCGAACCAGGAAGATATCGAGGCCTTGAAAAAGACGGCGCCGAAAATTTTTATCGATTGTGAGAGCTGCGACATTGACTATATCCGGACCGAAGTCACCTTTATCAACTACGTTCGGGACCGGAAGGAAGCCCAGGTCCATGTCCTGATCACAACCCAGAACACGGGAAGCGGCGGGAGCGAGTACACGTTGAGCTTTCTGGGCCAGAACGAGTTCAAGGGCGACGACGACACGGTCAGGTTTTTTACCAACAAGACGGACACCCCGGATGAAATCCGGCAGGGACTGGTCAAGGCGCTGAAAATTGGGCTGATGCGCTACGTGGCCAAGACGCCCATCGCCCGCCGCGTCAACATCGCTTACCGGCCGGTCGAGACGGCGGGGGCCGGCGCCGACAAGTGGAACTCCTGGGTGTTCAGCATCGGCGGGTCCGGTTTCCTCTCGAAGCAAAAAAGGTATTCATACCAGATGGTGAACGGCAGCGTTTCGGCCAACCGCGTCACCCCGGAATCCAAGCTCCGGCTGGGTCTGAGCTGGAATGACCAAAGAAACATTTTCAAGTTCGGGAGCGACGAGGTAAAAAGCAATTATAGCACCCAGTCGTTTTCGGGGCTCTACGTCAAAAGCCTCAACGACCACTGGTCGGTCGGATTCTATCTCAATGCTGAGTCCTCTACTTACGACAACGTCAAGATCAGCCTTTCGCCCGCCCCGGCGGTGGAGTTCAACCTGTTCCCTTATTCCCAGTCGACTCGGCGCCAGCTCCGTTTCCTCTACCGGCTTTCCTTCCAGGCCGTCCGCTACCGGGAGGAGACAATCTACGATAAGATCACGGAAAGCCTCCTGTCCGAGAGCCTGTCCGTTACGCTGGAGCTTAAAGAAAAATGGGGGACGGTGAGCACAACGCTCCTGGGCCGTCATTACTTCCACGATTTCAATAAATACAGCCTGGATTTGAATGGGGAATTATCCCTCAACCTACTCAAGGGGTTGTCGTTCAACATTTACGGAGGAGGCTCTCGGATCCATGACCAGCTCTCCCTGCCCAAGGGAGGGGCCTCTCTCGAGGAAGTCCTGCTGCGGCGCCGTCAGCTCGAAACGAACTATAATTACTATTTCTCGGTCGGCTTCAGCTATACCTTCGGATCGATTTACACCAACGTGGTCAATCCGCGCTTCGGGTCGAGCGGCATGTCCATGAGTATCGGGTTCTGAATTCAGTTGATGATGGTGATCTTCTCCAGAAGGAGCCGATATTTGCCCATGAGCTCCTTGTTCAGGTCGAGCGGCGGCTTGGCGTCCTCGGGCAGGAAGGACTTGAAAGGGTTTTCCTTCTCATATTTCTCGAATTCTTCGCGGATCTTCTTCAGCTCCTCGGGTTTCTGGAAAAGGTCGATGACCGAGGCGGCCATGGCCTTGGCGCCCGCGTTCAGGCCTTTCCAGGCAGCCGAGCCGTAGTTCGAAGCGACAGAGGACCAGTGATGTCCGATAGAGTGAGGAACCTGACCCGGGAATAACACTGTGGCCGTCGGCGCAACGCGGGTTACTTCGCCCACATCGGACGAGCCGCCGCCGACGAAGACCTGGCTCGGCTCGCGGAGCTTTGAGATCTCGGCGGGCATGCCGGTTTCTTTAGCCCCCAACTCTTTCTGCAGGGCCTTGGCGAAAGCCTGTTCCTCCTCGGTCCATTGCGGTATGCCCACGAGCTCGATGTTCTTGTAAATGAGCTCGGCCATGCCCTTGTTCGAGTTGCTCTGATGGACGGCCGAGACGAATTTGACCTCGGAGAGTTCGGTCCCGCTGGCCAGGGCGCCGGCCTTGGCGCAGTTCAGCACCCTCTGGTACATCTCCTCCACCTGCTCATCGGTGTTGCGGATATAATACCAGACGCCCGCTTTATCGGGGACGACGTTAGGCGCTTCGCCGCCTTCGATGACGACGTAGTGCATGCGGTAGGTATAGAAGAGATGCTCGCGCAGGAAATTCGTGGCGACGTTCATGATCTCCACGGCGTCCAGGGCGCTGCGGCCTGTCCAGGGCGCTCCGGCGCTGTGAGCGGTTTTGCCCTTGAAGCGGAAGATGACGGAGTAGATGGCATTCCCGTTTTTCCCGTAGCCCGTGCCGAAGCTGCTGCCGCTGTGGTTGTCGATGACCGCGTCCACGTCTTTGAATAGCCCCGCGCGGACCATGTACGGCCGGCTGACGACGGTTTCTTCGGCGGGCGAGCCGAAGACCTTGACCGTCCCGGGGAGCTTGTACTTATCGATGGCCTCCTTGACGGCGATGGCTGCCGCGGCGGCCGCGGTGCACATGGTGTTATGACCGCATCCGTGTCCGGGCGCGCCCGCGATGATCGGATCCTGCTTGGGGACGCGGCCTTTCTGGGAGAGCATGGGCAGGGCGTCGAATTCGCCCAGGATGCCGATCACGGGCTTGCCGGAGCCGTAGGTGGCGACGAAGCAGGTGGGCATGCCGGCCGCGCCGCGTTCCACCGTGAATCCGGCGTTCTCCAGGGTGTCGGCCAGGAGTTTCGAGGACTTAAATTCCTGCATGCCGAGTTCGGCGTAGGACCAGATGGAATCCGAGATTTTCCCGAAATTTTCCACCACCTGGGGCTGGGACAGCCAGTCAAGCACGAGCTTTTTTTCCTTGGAGACTTTGGGCTTTGGATCTTTGGCAACGGCGCCGGCATCACCCGCCGCCGCGAAAATGATTGCAGCGCATAAAGCCAGGACGATACCGACGGTTTTACAAACTCTTGAATGCATAAGGCCTCCTCCTCCGAAATTAATAGAACCAAGCGTATCGCAGAGCAAATTTCAAGTCAAGAAGAAGGGGTCAGGAGTTACCCCATAATTTATTTGTACCAGAAAACCGGGTCCTGTCACGGTCGGGTCCATAACACCCTCGCTCAAGACCCACCCACCCGCCACCATGAGCTTCGGGTGTTATGGACCCGACCGCGCCACCCGGACGCCAGTCTCGGACAGACACTTTTTTTCTGCATTTCGTTGTCCTTCAGGGAGTTCCATGAATTATAAATAACAAAATGGGGTAACTCCTGTAAGGGCTCGGAACGTGTGTCTCGGAGGCACGCGGGTTTTGTCATCGCTTGAATCTTCTCTGTTATTTCGGAAACGGCGCGGAGGAGATACGCAGATGGGATATTGCCAAATTATGGGGGGGCCATTAGAATGAATATGCCGATCTTCAATTCAAAAAAGACGAGGAGATTCCCTGAGAGGGGAGAAGACGATGGAAGAAAAGGATGTCAAAGTCACATTTCCCGGAGGCGTGAGAGTCCAGGCCGACTACAAGGGATTCAAGGTTCTTACCGACCAGCCTGCTTATGCGGGCGGGGAGGGCTCCGCCCCTTCTCCGTTCGACCTTTTCCTGGTTTCGCTCGCGACCTGCGCGGGCTATTTTGTTGTCGCGTTCTGCCGGGAGCGGGGGATCCCCATCGCCGACGGCGGAGTAGCCCTGAAAGTCGAGCGGAATCCCGAGACCCGAATGATCGCGAAAATCGCGATCAATATCGACCTCCCGGCCGGTTTCCCCGAAAAATACAGGAACGCCGTTGTCAAAGCGGCCGACACCTGCGCCGTCAAGTCCCACATCCTTAACCCGCCGGTCTTCGCGATCACGGCCGAGATTAGGAAATAAATCAGCACAAATATCAAGTTGACTTGGACGGCAAAATTATTATAAATAAATACCGTTCCTGAATGTCCCGGCGGCCGGGAACGGCCCTTCTTCGGGATTCCGGGCGTTCCGGGAAAGAGCTTCGAGCCTCGCGTAGGACGGAGGGGGATGAAAAAGCTTAAGGTTTTCTTCCTGAAGCATTTTGAAGGCTCCCTGATCTTCATCATATTTCTGGGCGTCCTGGCCATCGCCTTCCTGGTCAATTACAAGTTCGCCTTCCTCAACTTCTTTTTCCTGCCCGTCATCATGGCCGGCTATTTCCTGGGGAAAAAACAGGCCGTCCTGACCGCTCTTTTGTGTGTCCTGGTCGTCGTCTTTTATCTCCTTTTCACGAGCAGGGTCACCGGCGGCCGGGAGATCTCTTTCGACGACATCATCGACCTCACCACCTGGGGCGGCTTCCTTATCCTGACGGGCGGAATTGTCGGGAGCGCGGCTGAACAGAAAGAGGCTAAGATCCGCAACCTCCGGCGCGCCTACATCGGCGTGCTGGACATCATGCTCAAGTACCTGGAGCTGGCCGACCGGGATAAACCCCGCTCCCTCCGCGTCTGCCATCTGGCCGGCAGCATCGCCGAGAATTTGAAGCTTCCCAGGCGGGATATCGAGAACATTAAAACGGCCGCCCTGCTCATCGACGCCGGCGACCTGAAGACCAGCCTGCCTTTTTTCGAGGAAGTCGGCGATTTCATGAAGGGCGAGATCGGGGGAGCCCAGAACCAGTTGAGCGACAAAGAGAGGGTTCTCCTGCAGACGACCGCTTCGCTCCTCAAGGATGTCGGCCCCATCCTTTCGGCGTATATGCGTCATTATGTCGATGAGGCCTCGGTGCTGGACAAAGCCCTGGACTCGATTCCTTTTTCCAGCAGCATCGTCGCTCTGGCCGAGCTCTACGACCGGATCCCGATGCGCTCCGCCGCCGCCGATTTGAGCGAAAAACTCTATTCCATGATGGATATTGAAAAGCTGGCCGGTCGGTCTTTCCCGACCTCGGCTGTCCAGGCATTGAGGCAAGTGGTCATCACCACGGGATAAGAGAATAAATTCGAGACACAATTCCCATTTCCGAATTTCTGCTAAATAAAGTATTGGTTTTAAGTTTCATTTTTCGGGATAGAAAGAAAATACGGCGCGCCCGGATGACAATGTCTCCTCCCCGATGAAAAACTTAAAGAAGGATATCCGAGTCGTGGGAATAGATCTGGCAGGGGTTCCGCATCGTCCCACGGGGGCCTGCGTCCTGAATGGCTTTCGGGCTGCGACGGCTTTGCTTGGGACGAACGAAGAAATCGAGGCATTCGTCGAGAAATACGCCCCCGACCTCGTGGTCATCGACGCCCCTCTCCATCTTCCGCCGGGCCGGACGTCGATCGAGGACCGCAACGGTTCCCATTACCGCCTCTGCGACCTGGAGCTTAGAAGGCGGGGGATTCCGTTTTTCCCCATCACGCTGGGGCCGATGAGAACCCTGACCGTGCGGGGAATTCAGCTCAAACGCGCGCTGGAGGGACGAGGCCATCGGGTCCTGGAAATGTATCCCGGCGGCGCCCAAGACGTGTGGGGTATTCCGCGCGCAGCGCGGAGCCTCCCCGGGCTGAAGCGGGGGCTCAAACGCCTTGGCCTTACCGGATTGAAAAAGAGCGCTACGGACCACGAGCTTGACGCTGCAACCGGTGCGCTGGTCGGGCTTTTTTTTCTGCGGGGCGAGGCTGAAGTTTACGGAGACTTTGAGACCGGCGCCATCCTCATGCCTCCCGGCCCCCGGAAACCACGACGGCGCTGAGGCCAGAAGAAACAGTTCCATTTCCGAGATAACAATCATATAAGCCTGCATTACTCATAAATCTTGATTTGGGGAGACAAAACCCTCGTTTCTTTCAAGGGGGAAGGCAGCGGACGTTTACAGCGCGTCCGCGCTGATGAAGGACGTGGCCGACACGGTAGCCAAGCCCCGCGCCAGGAAATAGAAAAGCGTGAGGTTTCCCAGCGTAAGTCTACCGTTGTTTTGTGGATACCACAGCCCATCGCGGCGCGATCACGGGGAAACCGTCACCCCTTCGTTCGACTTTGAATCCTTCAAGTATTTTCTCCCACTCCGCTTGGCCCACATAACTATAAAAACCTCTGGCCACGCTGAGGTACGCCAGTCCTCTTGGCTTGAGGATACGCCTCATTTCGTTCCCGGCTGACTCGTGGTATTGTGGTGCCATGGAACACAACAGTCCATTGGCAAGAACGAAGTCAACCGACCCGTCTTTTATGAAGCTCAAGTCAGAGGCAGATGAAGCGTGCGCTTCAATGTTGCGACAACCACGTTTATCCGCCTTTTTTTCTAACGCTCGGATAGCCTTTTCATCCGAATCAACTGCGTAGATCCTTCCTTCAGGACCAACGAATTCAGCCAAAGCGAATGTATAATAACCTGGGCCACAACCAAGGTCAGCAACCACCTGACCGTTGGTGACGTAGGGTTCAATTAATCTTTGAGGGGGGACAAACAGCTTTCTGATTGGGTTGTCATGCGCAAAGAGAGGGAAGTGCTTGTCTTGTTTCTCTTCGCTCGTAGCCACTTCCTGAACCTGCCTTATGTCCTGCGGATAAGAGACTGCTTTTCAGCTGCGCTGGCTGAATGACCGTTCAGGCGCCGATTTTACCTCATTCTGTTACTAGGGATAATAAATCGCAGCGTGATTGGATGTCAAGTTGAGCTCAAAATAGCAGAAGGCTTACCTGGAAGCCGCGGGCAAGCTCAAAAGCGTCCGAAATCGCCCGGACCTCTCCTCCAGGGCAAAGAAAGAATCATAAAAAATACTCACCGCAAACTTCGGCGGCCATCAGAACTTCCTGATATGCAATCCGCGACGGAGGAGGTTTGTCAGCGAAAAACGTAAGCTTCAGGTGGTTGATGATACGATCGACCACAGAGACGTCGCTAAGGAAGGCGACGACCCTCATCGTGCCCCTGCACTAGTTGCAGAGCATCGGGTCGACCTCATCCGGAGTGGGCCGCTGGCCGCTGAACGCCTTTTCCAGTCAGGACTTTTTATCCAAACGCTCTTTGATCCAAGCGATTTTGTCGGCGGGGCCCTGGAGCTGCCGGTCCCATCCAGCCGGGGGTTTGGAGAAAAAATGCTCGTAACGGATGGTCACGGCGTTCGTGATGTCATGGAAGTCCCGCTTCCCGCCGAACATCTCCCGGAAAAAGATCGGATAGTTGATCCGGTCCGAAAATTCGAGCATCTCATCCCGGCTGAGGCTGTTCAGGAAGGCGCCGGTCAAACCCACCTGGAAGGTGAACGTCCTCTGCCGGATGTCCTTCTCGCACATCTCCCTGATGGCGGGGTCCTTGGAAAGGACGTTAAACATCTCCCGCCACTTCCTCACGAGTCCCCTTTCCGGCCGGACAACCAGGCAGCCGGCTTGAAAATACGGTCGGATCTTATCGCCGTCGGCCGGGGTGATCATCGGAAAAAGGCTCGATTCCTTGACTCCCATAAGTTCGTGAGCCCTTTTCCAGTATGGGTCCAAGGGCTCATCGTAAAGCGGACAGATGTTTCTGTGGAAGACGGGGCGGTAGCCCAGGGCTTTGCCCTTCGGCAGGACGAATTCCCCGGGTTCCTGGAGGAATACCGTGTCGCCGCCCAGCCAGGCCAAGATCGAAGCTTTTCCCTCGGCCTCGGCTTCCGCGGCGGCCGACGATAAAACCCAGGAGGACAAGGGATACCAGGCGGCGTCTTTGGGTGTTTCGAAGGTCTTGATCTCCGCCTTGACGGCCTTGAACGGCGCCAGGGCATCGGCCCCGGAAGGCACGATGGCCTTGGGCATGTAAAGCCAGAAAGGGGCGTCCTTCAGTTGTCCGCCGAAAGTCCGGAGGCTTTCAACCATGACGAGAAATACGGGGAATTGCCTGCTGTTATCAATTCGGGCGGCGAAGATAATCGGGGACGGCCCGGCCGGCCGCTGTGACCCGAACATCGCAGACGGCCATAGAGTAACCAATAGACCTGTGAGGGACACGAAAGCGGGGATCTTTTTCATCCTTA
>Ga0315288_10000351_pt1 | contig 58431 bp, 64 predicted proteins | sample YL17G11_20_MG_FD_203454 | JGI IMG/M metagenome (GOLD analysis project Ga0315288, IMG submission 203454) | Sediment microbial communities from Yellowstone Lake, YNP, Wyoming, USA - YL17G11_20 | ecosystem: Environmental > Aquatic > Freshwater > Lake > Sediment | place: USA: Wyoming | collected...
TCTTTAAATTAATCTTTTACTTTAAAACCAAAAAGCTATTAGCTTAAAATATCCAATAATTTTGAGGCAAGGAAGATTTTTCCTTTTTCTTTACCGCTTATTTCTTTAACAATGCCGAGTCCTTCAAGATGAAGCACCGATCGTTTGGCGGTGACAAAAGTTGTTTTTAATAGAGAAGCGGCCCGAGGAATTGTGATGTATGGATTTTGAAACAATAAATCCAACGTCTTGCTCACCGTAGCGCTCAAATGATTTTCTTTTATAATCCCGTCGTATTCTTCTTTCAAGGCCAAAATTTTATCCGCGTTTGCCAATGCTTCCGTCGCTTGTTCGCGTACGCCGCGCAAGAAAAAAATCAACCAATCATTCCACAATCCCTTTGCGCTTACCTGTAAAAGGTGTTCATAGTATTCATTTCTGTGTTTTTCAAAAAAGGCGCTCAAATACAAAAGGGGTAAAGGTAAAATTTCTTTATTCACTAAAAGAAGGGTTATAAGCAATCTTCCTATTCTTCCATTGCCGTCAAGAAACGGATGAATGGTTTCAAATTGATAATGAATTAAAGCAGAATCAATAAGCGCCGGAAATTTTTTGCCGTAATGCAAATATTTCTCCCAGTCATTAAGCGATTCATTCATTGAGGCGCCAGAGGAAGGGACGAAAGTTGCTTCTTCCAGTGTGCATCCGGGCTTGCCAATCCAATTTTGACTTACTCTAAATTCTCCTGGCGTAGCGCGTTCACCTCGAACCCCTTCCATTAAAATTTTATGTAGTTCGCGAACAAAACGAAGACTCAAAGGAAATTCTTTAATACGTTTCAACCCATATTCCATCGCTTTCACATATTGATTTACCTCTTTAATATCGTCGGTTTTCTCGGCGGCGCCAATTTCCGCTTCAAATAAATCGGATAATGACGCTTGTGTTCCTTCTATTTTTGAACTTAAAACCGCCTCTTTTTTTAAATAAGGCCGGATTAAAAGATGCGGGTTAGGCAAACGTTTTGCGGCGCCCGCAAGTTTACCCAACGCGATATCCGCTTGCGAGAGTATGCTTACTAAATCATTATCAAATTCCAATGATGGCGGGAGTGGATTGGGCGCAAAAGTAAAATAACCCTTTTCGGTTTTTATTACTTTTCCCGCGGCGTTTGTTGTAAATATTGACTTATCCATACACGTAATTATACTTTATAGCTTTAATGTATAATTGTCAAATTTCTAATTATACTCCGTCGTTGTCTATGTCCGGCGCTTTTTGGCAAATCCCTAATTTTCATAAATTCCCTTAAATCATCCCATTTTCCCCGCCTAAAATCAATCCTCCTTCGCCCCGCCTTGGCGGGACTACGGACGGACGCAGCGGCCGAGCGCAGGGGTTGAGCCGTTGGAATTTTTTATCCACTTAAAAATATAATAAACATTATTTCTGAAGCTTTTGTAAAAAAATAGCCAGGGCACTGCGCCCTGGCTCATAAAACAATTCACTCTCCAAAAATTCATTTTCCAAGAAATCGATTAAAGAAAAAACTAAATCCGTCCATCGTGGGTCTTAATTCATATCCCGCCTCTTCTCCATGTTCTTCCGTAATTATAGGGAGTGCTGTTGGAAAGTTCCCATAAATCCAAAAACCATGTTTCCGGCTGAGCTGTTCCAATTCCTTGGCAAAAGAATCCACCTTGGATCTCAAAGAAATATCCGGCTTCCAGGGTAAATCCGGCCAAACGATCTGTGCTTTTCTTAAAATACTTTGCACCAGATATTCGTCTATCGGCTCAACCGTTTTGAGATCTTCTTCGGTTATAGGCCTTAATTCATAGATTCCAAATTGTTTGCCAAGTTCCGCTTCGTTCACCAAACCCACTACATCCCGAAGCGTCCCATCGGGACCGGAAACCGCAGCCAGACGAATCTCATCCTTATGAAACAAACCAACCATCGGCCAACCCAAGCCCCGCGAAAGAGCGATAGCAAAAGCATAACGCCCCCCTTCAAGACACACCCCAACTAAAAAAGAATGAGTGGCTTCGCGGTATTCTGGTTCCAACTCTTTTATTTTGATCATAGGTCTACCCTCCCGGATTTTTTTAGAATATTAACAAAGAACTAGAAAGTTATACCAAAACTATACTATTTTGTCAAATATCTCTTCCCTTTTAACTTATCAGGCAGGAAAGATTCCTTGGAATACTTCTCATATCCTTTGCCGTAATTCAAATCTTCCATCAGTTTTGTTTCCGGATTCCGCAAATTCAAAGGAATAGGCAGGTTGCCGAATTTTTTTACATCCTCCATCGCTTCCATATAAGCATCATGGCTGCTTCGGTCTTTTTTACATTGGCACAAATAAACCACTCCGTGCGCCAAGTTAATGCCGCATTCAGGCAAGCCGATTGTTTCCACGGCCCGAAAAACATCATTCGCCACCACCAAAGCCGTGGGCACGGCTAAGCCAATGTCTTCCGAAGCAAAAATAACCATCCTCCTGGCGATGAATTTGGGGTCTTCGCCGGAATCAATCATCCGCGCCAAATAATACAAAGCCGCGTCCGGCTGACTGGCTCTCATGCTTTTGATAAAAGCGGAAATAGTATTGTAATGCTCTTCCCCTTTTTTGTCGTATCTTAAAAATTTTGATTGGAGAGTATTTTTTAAATTCTCCACCGTGATTGTTTTATAAAGTTCGCTCGTGTTTTCCAGCATGGTTATCGCCTGCCTGGCGTCGCCGTTTGCCATATTAACCAGCCAATCTTCCGCTTGTTTATCCATTTTCAGCCCGGTTCTTTTAACAATGGCCCTCATCTCATTTTCCGAAAGCTCGTTTAAAACAAAAACCCGGCACCGGGAAAGCAAAGGCGGTATCACTTCAAAGCTGGGATTTTCGGTGGTGGCGCCGATTAAAGTTATTTCCCCTTTTTCAACATAAGGAAGCAGAAAGTCCTGTTGGGATTTGTTAAAGCGGTGGATTTCGTCCAAAAATAAAACTTTGGGAACTCCCTGCGAATCTTCATCCAATATCTTTTTAATGTCATCTTTTCCGGCCGAGACCGCGGACAATTCGTAAATTCTGGCGTTCAAACTATTGGCGTATATTTTAGCCAAAGTCGTTTTCCCCGAACCCGGCGGCCCCCAAAAGACAAATGAAAACAAATGCCTATGTTTTATGGCAATATTTAAAGGTCCTGCCCCGAGCCCTGTCGAGGGATCTCCTTCGCCAACCAGGTGCTCCTGGCCGACGAATTCTTCCAGGGTTTTAGGCCTGATTTTTGACGCTAACGGCTCCATACGCCTCCATCCTACCTTATTTTTGCTTGAGCTTTCAATATCAAAAAACCCTGGCTGCTTTCGCGGCCAGGGGTTTAAAATGGTTTTTTACCCAAGGGCAACTTAATATCTCCGGTTTGGGTACCATTGATCACTTTCAATAGCTCATTTAGGGCAAACTCTGATTTTTTTGTCTCTTGCACGATAATTTCAGCGTACTCTTTACATTTCGGCTCTTGAATTTGTCTGGCTAAGCGTATGGCAAATCCACCAATTACCATCAGAAGATTCCTCATCTGATAAGCCACCTCAGCCTCTTGGCCTAAAATTGCCAAATTCTTTTTTTCTTCTCTTTCATGCAAATCAGTCGTTTCCATCTTCGCCCTCCTTTCCGGACTTATTTTACCCTTTTTTATTTTTAATAAATTTTAATGAACAAAAACGTCAGATTCTTATTTCCTTTATTCCTTCAATTTCTTAAAAATATAATTGGCAAAACTGCCGAGAGCTGCCAGGACTATAATGAAGACGAAAAGGCAACCGACAAATGGAATCAAAGAAATCAGGCCGAGCGCTAAAACAGCCAGAATGACAACCCACCAATTCAATTCGTAATTTTCTTTCTTGAAAATATACTTGAGCGTCAGTTGGGCAAAAAGCAATACGGCAATAACCGCGGCCATAGTGACAAGCGCCAGATAAACAAACAAGGCAACCAGACCCAAAGTTATGCCGATTATGGTTACAAAACTGATGATTATCGCCACCGGCGCGACAATAAACAGAACAAATCCTCTTCCGGCTTCTTTCCAGAAATTAGAAGACGCTTCTTTGACGATTGATTTTACGTGGGTTCTGGCAAGATAAAACACGGCCAAAGACGCGACAACAAACATCAGTGTTTTCACAAGCAAAGCCAAAGTAAAAAGTCCGAAAAAGAATCCCAGTGATTGTTTTTTGGCCGGCATTTCGGTTTTGTGAAAATTCACGGCTCCCCGAATTACCGCGCCCTGTTCAGTCGTTGCTTCTTTCGGGGAATAATAATCAAAGTTCCCTTTTACCAGAGCACCCGAGCCAAGCGTTATTTCGCGCGCTGTAATTGACAAGTCCTTTTCTATTGTCCCATTTATGTAAACCTTATTGCCTTTTATAACAACTCCTTTGCCGGCAGTACCGCTATAATTTATAACGCCGCCAGCGATTTTAACATCTCCGTTGACAACCGAGCCGGACATTATACTCACCTGTCCCCCCGCGACAATCAATTCGCCTCCGGCGGAACTTGTAATATTAACGTTCCCGCCGACAAGCCGCATATCGCCACTGACTTTCCCGCTAACGTTAAGTCCGCCGGCTGCCGCCATCAAATCAGCGTATACCGGGCCGGATATAAGCACGTTGCTTCCGGCAGTAAACAAATCGCCGTTGGTTATGCCGACGATACTCACGTTGCCGCCAACGGCATAGAGATTATCGTTTATCGCCGAGCCGGAATTAAGATAATAATTCTCGCCAACTTTAAACGTGGCGCCAAAAGCCAAAATCGGAATAGCAGTCAAAACTGCGAATAAGGCGCTTAAAAATAAGATTTTTTTCATATTATTCAAATTTAATTACTATATTCATATATTAACATTAATCAGCAATTAAGTTCAAAATGATTTTGACGATGGCGTCTTTTTCTTTGGGATTGCTTTCGGCAGTCAGAAGCGTCAGGGCGACTAAAGTGTTATTATCTACTTTTCTTTCTCCGCTCTTTTTATGAAGATAGTTGTTTTTATTGAGGAAATAAACAAACAAAAACGCAGCCAGGCGCTTATTGCCGTCGGAAAACGGATGGTCTTTGACTGTCAGATACAAAAGATGGGCCGCTTTTTCTTCAAGGGTGTTATAGAGTTCTTTTTTATTGAAAGTCTGATAGAGATTTTTAATAATTCCTTCAAACATTCCTTTTCTCTCCGAACCGAATAAACTACCGGCTCCCCGCCCAGAAACTGGGCGAGGCTCGCCCCGCAATTGCGGGGCGGCCTTTTTCCCGATGAGTTCTGTTCTGACATCTTTGATGATTTTTACGCAATCTTCGTATTTCAAAACGAATTTCGCTTTCGCGCCTTTGGGCTCTGTCAGCGTTCCGGCGTCATATTGGCCAAGAATGGAAATGGCTTTTGAATATTCGGACAGCAAATCCGAAATTTCCTGAGACCGTTCTGATGATAATTTTTTTTGTTTCATTTCCATGTGTTAATTGTACCTTATTCTCGCTTTAAAAATTATCCCCATCTTATCCCCCCGCCTAGATCTTTCTAGGCGAGGCTCGCCCCGCAGCTGCGGGGCGGCAATTTTATAGGTTTCGGAAACCTATAAAAACGGAATTAGAATCTGTGTGGGAAATAAAAAAAACCGCCCATAATAAAGGGCGGTTTTGAACTTCAAGTGTTTTCTGAAAAGACGCGGGCTATTTCCCAGCAAACAGTTTATCAAACTGCTCGTTGACGGCTCGCATAATTTCGTCGTCGGAAACAAATCGCCTTGCGATAGAACCCAGCTCACCATTGAGCGCAACTTTCTCCGCATCCACCGTGATAGACCCGCTGACAGTGGTCCACTTAAATCCTTTCTTAACGGTGAACGAGAAATTCATCTTGTTCCCCAACCACTGTTTTTCAGGATTCTTGATCTTTATCTCTTTGAACTCCCGTTTTAGAAGCTCATCGAGAAATTGGTCAATGATTCTGACAGCGGCTTGTTGCGTTGTACCGTGTTTTCGTTCAACAAACATAATCTATTCCTCCTATATGAATTTGTTTACTGTTAATAAACTTTTTACGACTACTTGTCAACAATAATGAAAACCGTTAAACAAATTGCGGTGATGCCACCAAATAACCAAAAATTCTGTGTTTCAAATGACTTTATACATAAACCAATCCAGAACCAAAGCCAGATCCCAGCAATCGCTATTCCTTTTCTTTTATTCACCTTTTTATGTCTCCTTTAGAAATGAGATTTTTTATGTCAAAAAACTACTTATTTCATGTAGCTACATTATACCAAGAATGACTAAAAAAGTCAATAGCTGGCTCCGGGCACTGGACGACCTGCCTGCGCAGACAGGAGTTAGAACCTGTTTAGTGTCTTATAGAAATGAATAAATTGAGTTTGATATAAAAAAACCCGTATAAGATTTCTCATTCGAGATTCCTTATACGGGAGTTGAGCCTAATAACTAATGATGTTCACTTGATGAATGTTCACGACTTCCGCAATAACCACAATTTTCGTGTTCACTTGATGAATGTTCATGACTTCCGCAATAAAAACAAGACATATACAACACCTCCTTTTTTTTATATTTTGCCACAATCATTGCAGCTTTTAAATTCGCTGGTTTTGACGGACCTAAAAGCTACAATGATTTACAAACAGATTTATAGAATTTTCAATGTTCAAGCTAATGCTACTATTATAGCAGATTAATAAAAGAAGTCAAGCTCACCTACATCTCGGTCTGTCCGATACCAAAACCTAGCCGCTCCCCTTGCTGGACAAGTTCAGAACTTTGGATTGGATTAGCATTAGGAAAGAATTGGAAGAAATTTTGGGCTTTATATAAAAAGAAAGCCGCTGGGTTATACCAACGGCTTAAATTGGTTTGTAAGGATTATTTATGTCGACAGGCGTTTTCACCAATTACCTACATCTTTTAAGATATGCATATAAACCCATCATACTATTTTATTAAATCTGTCGTGAAGAATTATTAAATTTCCAAAAATAAAAGCCGTCGTATATTAAGCCGACGGCTTTCACAATATTGGGAATTTGCGCTGTCACCTTTTCCATTTGTTAGGATCTCTTTTTATTGAACAAGACGAAGACAAACAATGTGCTCCGCCATAAGCTGGACAGCCGCCACTACAGGAACTTTGTCAAATGCTCCGGCACCAGGATCCCCTCCTTTTTAAAATAAAATTCTCTGCTCCGACACCAGGATTCGAACCTGGAACCCACTCCTTACACTTGTTCCATTGTTTCCAATGGCGCTGACTATATCATCATCCAAAAATTGGACGCGAGGCGCTTCCCCCAATAAATTGGGGTACTCCCTTTCAGGATAGTCGATACACCTTCCCTGTTTCTGTGGGGCTTGGCTCGGTATTGCCCCGAAGGGTTTCACCGAATTCACCTCGTTTTTCAATCCGCCTTGCGGCGGAAAGCTGCAAAAAAATTTACAGGGAGTCGCTCTACCGTTGAGCTATGTCGGAGCAGAAAATTTTATTAAATTTTTAATTTTTTAATTCCATTCTCAACTTCAGCATGACAATTCTTACAAAGAATAATACATTTTTTTGCTTCTTGCAAAATACTTTTCCAAGAATAGCAAAGGCCTTTTACGCTCAAAGAAAATTTCTTTTTTGATGGATCAAGATGATGGAAATCCAACGCCCCGACATAACGATTATAGCCGCACATTTTACATTTGCCACCAAACAATTTTACCAATTCTGATTTTTTCTTTATCCGGCTATCTATAACCCATCTAGAAGCGCACTTACCGCATCTCCAAGAACCATCTTTCCGTTCAAAATGATTTACTAACCCATGAATTTTACATTTTTTCACCATATATTTATTATAACATATGGTGTTAAGAACAACAAAAAATTTTTGAGCGCCCGCGAAAGCTCGCCTGCTCGCTTTCACCCGTTTCGCTATGCCGGAATGTTTAAACACTTTTACATAATTTTTCCGAAAAATCAATTTTTGATTTAATATCCCTCCAGTTTTTTTAAATTTTGGTGCTGGCGGATTTTTTCAAGCGTCTTAAATTCAATTTGGCGGATGCGCTCACGCGTCACCCCAAATTCATTGCCAACTTCCTCAAGCGTGTGAGTAATACCATCGTCCAAACCGAATCTCATCCTCAAAATTTTTTGTTCGCGCGGCTGAAGATCATTGATAATCTCTTTGATTTGGTCCCCCAAAAGGCGCAAAGACGCCGATTGAACCGGCGTTACTCCTTTTTCATCTTCAATAAAATCGCCCAATGTTGAGCCCTCATCTTCGTCGCCAACTGGCGTCTCAAAAGGGATTGTGTCTTGAGAAATCTTAATAATGTGGCGAACTTTTTCAACGTCAACGCCCATTTCAGAAGCAATTTCCTCCGGCAACGGTTCCCGCCCCAAATCCTGAAACAGCCGGCGTTTAATCTGAGCGTATTTAGAAATAGTTTCTACCATATGAACCGGAATGCGAATAGTGCGCGACTGGTCGGCCAAAGCTCTGGTAATGGCTTGTCTGATCCACCAAGTAGCATAGGTCGAAAATTTAAAGCCCCGGCGATAATCAAATTTATCAACCGCCCGCGCCAAACCAATATTTCCCTCCTGAATCAAATCCAGAAGAGTTAAATTGGGACTGCGGCCAACATAGCGTTTGGCAATAGAAACCACAAGGCGCAAGTTTGCTTGAATCAATTTATTGCGGCTTTCAAGGTCGCTTTTTTCAATTTTTTTAGCCAACTCTTTTTCCTCTTCTCTTGTTAAAAGAGGGGTTTTGCCGATTTCTCTGAGATACATTTGCACTGAATCGGAAGCAACAGTGTCATCGACTTCAATATTTAGGGCTCTATTAATTTCTTCTTCGGTCGGTTCCGGTACTGCCTCTTCTATAAATTCCCGGCTCTCTTCAACCTTGATGCTGGCTTCTTCCAAACGGTCATAAAGCCGCTCCAATTCCGTAATGTCTTTTTCAACATCCGGGAAAAATTTTAATATTTCCGTTTCGGTAATAAAACCTCTTTCCCGGCCACGGTCAATTATGGCTTTCACCCGTTTCTCAAAAAGCTGCTCTTTTTTCCCGACTCTCTCTCGTTTCGCTTCGCGGACGAAGCGGGTCTTTATCTTCGTTTTTTTCTTCGGCTTTACTTTCTTGACCGCTTTTTTATATGTTTTTCCGCCAGAGGCGGATCCGCTTTTAGCGGAAATTTTTTTAAATTTTTTCTTTTTTGCCATAAATTTCTAAAATTTAGAATAAAATAAATAAATTTTAGCTAAATTTCTGAGCATCCCGCCCTTTATGCTGATGAATTTTTGGTAATCTTTCTTAAATTGTTCATCTTTTTGCCTCATATAATTTTCCTATATTCGAGCTTAAAGGGCGGGATAAAATTTTATCTCCAAAAATCAATCTTTACTACTCTGATTTTTGGATAAAATATATAGTTTTTTTGAAATATTTTTAAATTCTTCCGTTAATTTATTTAAATCAGGACTTTCTCCGACCTGCCCGACTACATTGTCCGGACGGGCCTCGCATTTTTTTATTTCCTGGCCGATTTTTTGAAGAATTTCTTTATAATGTTCCCGCTTAATTTCCTCAATTAAAAATTTTATTTCCTTATTAACGTCAAAATTAGCTCCCGCTTTTTCAAGCTCATAGTCGCCGGTAAGATACAAAAAATCAAGGCGGGGGCGCAAATCAGCGGAGAGAGCCGCCCTTGTTTCGGAAAAACTGTTCTGGCTGGCCACTAACACTCCCAAAAATTCAAAATCCTTTTTTGACAGAAAAACAGCTGCTTTCACCGCTTCGGCAATCAATTCTGGCTTTTTTAATAATAACGCCAAAAGCCGTTCGCTCAAAATCTCTTTTCTTGTCTTTACCTGAATATTTGCTTTCGAGGACGTGAGGACAGACGGCGTGCTCTCATCCGGCGCCATCTCCAGTTGCTCCATTTCTTCACTTAAATCTCGCTCGGGGGTATTGATTCTCAGACTTAATTCTCTTATCCAGTTGCTTCTTTCAACCGCGCTGGACAAACGTTTGATTTTAGATAAGAGATTAATGGCAACAAATTTTTTTCCTTCAAGTGGAATTTCATCTCCCCCTTCGGGGGATCCGCCTTGGGCGGAAAATTTTTTGAAAATTCGCTTAAAATAATAACTCATTATCGGCTCGGCACTGTTAATAAGTTTAAAAAATTCTCCGGGATGTTCTTTTACAAAATCCGCCGGATCTTTGCCTGAAAGCAAACTAACCACGGAAATATTAAACCCGCTCTGAACCGCCGCCAAATCTCCCCTTTCGGTGGCTTTCTCGCCCGCCTCATCCATATCAAATGCCAGCACCAAATTGCTGGTTAATCTTTTTAAAACAAGAATATGGTCTTCGGTTAAAGCCGTGCCCGATGTTGCTACGATATTTTTTATTCCGTCCTGCCACGGCAGAATCGCATCCATTTGCCCCTCAACCAAAACTACTTTGTCGGCTTTTCTGATTTCCGTTTTTGCTTTATCCAAACCATAAAGAATCCGGCTTTTATTATATAAAATTGTTTCCGGAGAATTAATATATTTGCCGCTGTCGGCCTTTTCGGTTTTAGAAAGCACAATATCGTTCATAATACGGCCGGAAAAAGCCACCACCCGCCCGTTGGTGTCAAAAATCGGAAACATTAAGCGGTTTCTAAACCGGTCATGATATTTTGCACCCCGCAAAATCAAGCCGGCTTTTTCAATTTCCGGCTCGCGATAACCATATTTGCCGAGAAATGATAAAAGCGAATCCCAGGAATCCGGCGCGTAGCCAAGACGCCATTCATCAATAGTCCCGTCTTGGAGCCCCCTCTTATGGAGATAATCCAGAATAACATTCGCATTATTAAGCGAAGCGGTGAAAAACTGCGTTGCTTTTTCACAAATTTCATAAACTCTATCTTTTTCAGAGCGCAATTTTGGATTATCATATTTTAAAATTATCCCGGCCTTTTCCGCTAAAATTTTCAGGGCTTCCGGGAATTCCACTCCTTCAATCTTTTCTATAAAAGTAAATATATCGCCACCCTCGCCGCAACTGCCGAAACAATGCCAGGACTGACGCGAAGGAGAAACCATAAAAGAAGGCGTCTTTTCGTTATGAAAGGGACACAGCGCCTTAAAATTAACGCCGGCTTTCTGCAACCGCAAATAACCGGAAATAATATCCACTATATTAAGTTTCTCTTTTATTTCCTGAACTTGATCAGTCATATTATTTATATTCAACTTTTACCTGTAACCACTGGTTATTACCTACCATAAAATCATAACTTTTTTTAACCGGAGCGATATCACCGTCCGGATCCATCGGTTTTAAAACATACAACCCGGGGCGCAAAGGGATTTGAAAACTTCCGTCACTATGAGTCCGCACTGATATAAAAGGCGCTGATAAATCATCTTTTTTGAAAATTTCAAGCGATGCCTCATATTCATATGACCCGCCACCCAACAAGACCACTTTGCCCGCGATACCAGAATTAACAATGTTACCTTCAACGCCCGGAGAAGTAGCAACCGAATTAATAAATGAATCCTGGCGGCCCAACTGCTGATAAAGTACCAAAAGATTATTTTGTGCTTCCTTAAAATCAGGATACTTTTTGATTAAATTTAAAAGTTCCGCTTCGGCTTCTTTGTATTGACCTTTCATTATTTCTCCAACTGCCAAATGAAGGCGGCCCGCCCGATTTTCCGGGTCAATTTTAAGAAGTTTCTCTGAAAATTCAATTATTTTATCGGCCTCGCCTTTTTGAAGATAAAAAGCAGAAATATTCTGAAGAGCTTTTTTATTCTGATTGTCAATTCTTAAAACGCCGAACCACAGATTCTCCGAATTAAGCCAATCATTATTGCGGCTTAAAGTCAAAATTAAAAACCATATTAAAACTAAAATTAAAATTATTTTCCCGAATAAATCTAAATTAAAGTTAAATTTTAATTTTACATAATTGAAAAAATAATCAAATCCTACAACCGCAGTCATAAAAAAACCGACAAGAGGCGCATAAAGAAAACGCTCGCCAATAATATCTTGGAAAGGAATAATCTGTAACACCGGAAGAAGAAACGCCCCAAACCAAATAATCCCTAAGCTAAAACCAAGCCACGATTTTTTAAAGCCAAGCCAAAGAAGAACAGCGAGCGAACCAAACATTAAAATTCCAAAAACCACACGAGGGTCCCATAGACCCAAAGGCAAAGGATAATTAGAATAATCTAAAAGTAAATTAACCGGCCAGACGCTAAGCGTTAAATATTTTAGAAAAACGGTCGGCGCTAATAAAAGGTTTTGCCAAAACGAACCGCGCAAGGCGTGGTCTCCTAAACTCCCTAAAATTTCAAGGTGGATCCAAATATAAATTAGACCCATTAAAATAAACGGAATAAACAATTTCCAATGTCTTTTTAAATAAATAAAAAAGATCAGAGCGACTATAAAAATCCCGCCCAAGGCCGTTTCTTTTGATAAGAGCGAAAGGCCAAAAAACAGATATGAAATCCAAAATCGTTCTTTGAGGAGCGCTAAAATTACAATGAGAAAAAACCCGAAAAAAATCAAACTACTTTGGTTGGAAATCCAGCTAACCGCTTCTGTAAGAGTTGGATGTAAAGCCCAAAGTGACGCCACGGCTAACGCAATATTATTGCGATTCGTAAGTTTTCTAACCAGAAAATAAACCAAAACTATATTTATCAGATGAAGCAAGATACTTATCAAATGAAAACCAAAGGGATTGGGCCCAAAAAAGCGATATTCAATTGCGAAAGCCAAAGAAGAAATTGGCCGCCAGTTTTTGCCTCCCACGTTTTCAGCGGCATAATTGCTTCCCGTAAAAATATCCGGACTTAAAAAGAATTTGGAAAACGGCTTAAAACTCTGGATATCTTTATTGTTCACAATAAAACCAAAATCATCATAAACAAATTCGGCATGAAAAACTTTAAAATAAGCTCCTAAGGTAATAAGAATTAAAAATCCCAAAAGGGCAAACCAAAGCCACTTAGGATATTTTTTAAACATAGATTATTAGTTTGAACTTACTAAACTATTTTTGCAATTGTTGCGAAAATCTTAACACGCTATTTATTCATACCGCAAGGCTTCAATGGGGCTTTTCCGCGAAGCTTTACGGGCCGGATAAAGACCAAAAATAAGACCGATTAAAGTGGAAACCGCGAGGCCCAAAAGCGCCGCCCAGACAGGGAAAGTAAAATTCCAATTCAAGTTGGCAAACTGGCTCAAAGCTACAGCGGTGGCGAAAGACAAAACGGCGCCTAAAACAATGCCGAACAGCCCGCCGACGGCCGTAAGTATCACCGCTTCAAAAAGAAACTGATTCAAAATATCTTTTCCGGTGGCGCCGACGGCTTTTCTCAAACCGATTTCTCTTGTTCTTTCAGTGACCGACACCAGCATAATATTCATAATGCCGACGCCGCCGACCAAAAGCGAGATGGCGGCGATAGCCGCCAAAAAAAGCGTCAGAACGTCAGTAACAGTGCTTACCATTGCCATCGCGTCGGCTTGGGTTTCAACAAAGAAATCGTCCTTTTCAGGATCGGTAATGTTATGAAAATTTCTCAACGTCGTTTTTATATCTTCAGCGGTCTGCGGCACATTTTTCTCGTCATCGGCCTCAATAACAAGACGATGAAAATATTTAATCCCGAAGATATATTCTTGGGCGGTGGTATACGGCACAACCGCGACCTCGTCAAAATTAAGAAAGGAAACCTGCCCCTTTTTGCCGAAAATGCCAATGACCCGAAAACTTTTTCCTTTTATTCTTACATTTTTCCCCAACGCCTCTTCGCCGCTAAAAAGTTCATCTTTAACCTTAGAACCGATAATAACCACGCTGGCATAGCTTTTTATTTCATCGTCGGTAAAAATCCGCCCTTCTTCCGGATAAATATCATAGATATTAGCAAACAAGTCGGTAACGCCCAAAATGGTGGGTCGATAGGTCTCACTGCCGAAAGTCACAGTTTGGCTTCCGAAAACCACTGGCATAATTTTGCTTAAATTAGGAACGTTAGTTTTGTTTTTAAGCGCTTCCAAATCTTTGTTTTTTAATGAATCGGTAAAGGTTGAAAGAACGTCGGTTATTCCTTTGGGGTGGCGGCCCGGCGCGACAGCAACTGTTTTGGAGCCCATAGTCTGAACTTGGCTCAAAATCAGATTTTGAGCGCCTTTCCCCAAAGAAACTACCATAATAATTGCCGTAATACCGATGACAATGCCTAAAACAGTCAGGGCCGAACGACTCTTATTGGCCTTAAGTCCTTTCAATGCGGTTCTAAAAGTGTCTTTTAAATACATCTTTCTGTTTTATTATTTGATAAATTGATGGCTATTGGCATGATGACGATTTTTTACTTTTTCATCGCTTTCAATCAGTCCGTCTTTAATGCGGATTATTCTCTGGGCGAATTCGGCGGTATAAGTTTCGTGAGTTATCAAAATAACTGTGCGACCCGAGGCATGAAGCGATTCAATTATTTCCATCACTTGGCCGCCGGATTTTGAATCAAGATTGCCGGTCGGCTCGTCGGCAAAAACGATTAATGGATTATTGACGATGGCTCTCGCGATAGCGACCCGTTGCTGTTCGCCGCCGGAAAGCTGGGACGGTTCATGATTCAAACGATGAGACATCTCCACTGATCCAATAGCTTCAAGAGCTTTTTTATCCCAATCCGACGGCTTAACATCGGAATAGAAAAGCGGCAGTTTCACATTGTCCAAAACATTGGTGCGCCGCAACAAATTGAACGTCTGAAAAACAAATCCCATTTTTCCGTTTCTCACTCGCGCCAGTTCCTCGTCCGAATATTCATCCATTGTTTTCCCATCAAAGCGATACTCGCCTGCCGTCGGCCTGTCCAAAAATCCCAGAATATGAAGCAGTGTTGATTTACCCGAGCCGGAAGGCCCCATAATCGCCACGAATTCGCCGGCTTCAATATTAAAAGTAAGCCCTTGGAGCGCCGGTGTAATCGCTTCGTCGTGATAAATTTTTTCAAGATTTTTTACCTCAATAAGCGACATAAAAAACTATTGAGAAACTGCTGCCTTATCCCCTTCTTTCAAACCTTCTAAAATTTCAATATTGCCGTCCGTGCCGCGCAAACCGGTTTTAACCGCTACCTCTTTCTGATTGTCGTTTTCAATAATCGTGACAAATTTTTCGCCGTTTTTTTCAGTTACCAGCCGATTGGGAATAACCAAAACATCAGAGTGTTTTTCATAAAGAATGTCGGCGTTTCCGGTCATTCCCGATTTTATGCGCCCATCTTCTTTCAAAAATCGGAGAGTTGTTTTATAAGTCGCCACGCCTTCAATCACGGTTTCCGCCGGGTCAATGGCTGAAACTTTGGCGTCAAAAACAACATTATTGCCGTAAGCATCAAGCGTTATGGCCGCCGGACTGCTGATTTTAACTTTAGCGATATCTACTTCGGGTATATTAGCTTCAACTTCAAATTGCGACGCCGACATCACCGAAACCAAAACCGCATTGGCGGCCGCGATTTCGCCGACTTTGGCATCCTGTTTGGTAACAACGCCGCTTATGGGAGAATACAAAACGGTTTTTGAAATCTGCGCCTCAATGTTCTGGATGGTTGCCTTGTAAGATTCCCCAGCCGCTTCGTCGGAATCAACGGTCGCTTTTTGCGAATCAATACTCTGCTTCTGGTCCGCAATATTGGTCAAAACCGTATTGACATTGGTCCTCGCCGTAGTGATATTGGTTTTATAACTATCAAGTGTTGATTGGGTTAATCCATAAACTTTATTAAGAGCGTCCATCGTGCTTACCAAAAAACTATTTATTGCCGAAAGATGTTTCTGGGATTTTTCCAAGGCGGAATCAAGATCGCCGCGGGAAGAAACCGCGCTTAAACCTAAAAGTTCCTGCCGCCAATCGTTAAGTTCGGCTCTGGAAAGCAACCGACCGTTTTGTGAATCGGTCTGGGCTTGAGAATTCGAGGTTGAAAAACTCAGTTTCGGCGTGTCGGATTCTCCATTGGTAAACATTGTGTCAGCCTGATTTTTCACCGCGTCGTCGGCTTTAATATAGGCGCCGTTTAAAACGTCAATAATGCTTGAATAATAATTTCCTAAAATAACTTTTGATTTGTTGAGCTCGGCTTCGCCGGACGCTAAATCGGCCCTGGCTTTGGAAAGCTGGGCTTGGAGTTCGGAACTGTCTTCTTTAACCAGCGGCTGGCCGGCGTAAACAAAATTACCGACATCCGCCAAAACTAAACTGACGCGGCCGCTCTTTTCAAAAGCCAACTCAACGCTTTTCACCGGTTTTACGCGGCAAGTAACACTGACTTCCGAAACGATATTGCCCTTCTTGACGACGACAAACCCCAAACCGTCCTCCTCACTCCGAAAATAAAAATAAATACCAACAATCGCGATTATCACAATCGCGCCGGCAATAAAGATTGGCCTCTTGTAAAATTTCGCCATAACAAAATTAAGTTTAATTTTTTATTTCTTAGAAAGTTCTACCGGATTTAATTCCGGACCGTGAGCTTCGTGAGTCGCGTCTTCTTCTTTCTTCCGGCGCTTTTTTTCTTTTTTGGTAAGTTTAGCCATCACATCTATCACTTCTTTGCCGTCATAAAAACCGCAATAAGCGCAAATATGATGCGGCAAAACCGCCTTGCCGCATTTAGAACAAGTTGTCAAAAAAGTTTTTTTTAACGCCAAATGAGACCGCCTCCGGTTTCTCTTGCCTTTCGTATGCCTTTGTGTTGGTACTCCACCCATAGTTTTCCAAAGATTAACATAAAAAAAATCTTCTGGCAACTGCAAAAAATTTTATTTTAAAATTTTTTAGTGATAAAATAATAAACGGATACTTATGATTTATTATGGCAAAATTTACTCATCTTCACGTCCATTCGCACTATAGCTTGTTAGACGGCCTGGCAAAAATTGATGATTTGGTCAACCGAGCCAAAGAACTCGGTATGGATGCCTTGGCCTTGACCGATCACGGCACGCTTTATGGCGCCGTTGAATTTTTTCAGAAAGCTAAAAAAAACCAAATCAAACCAATTATCGGTTGCGAGCTCTATATGGCCAGCGGCGACATGGCCGACAAAAATCCCGGGCCAAACAACAAACGATTCCATTTAACAATTTTAGTAAAAAATAAAACCGGTTATCAGAATCTAATACAGCTCATAACCAAAGCTCACCTTGAAGGTTTTTATTACAAGCCGAGGATTGATAAAAATTTATTAAAACAATACGCCGACGGTCTGATTTGCCTTTCCGGCTGCTTTCTAGGTGAAATCCCTTTTCTGCTGTCTTCCAATCAAATGGAAAAGGCGGAGCAAACGGCTTTAGAGTTTCAAAATATTTTTGGGAAAGAAAATTTTTATTTTGAAATCCAACCATTTTTTAAAATCGGGAATAATAGAAATATCTATCCGCGACTAGTTGAAATTTCAAAAAAATTGGCAATTCCATTGGTGGCCACGAACGATATTCATTATATTTTCAAAGAAGACGCTGATTATCATGATGTGCTTTTGGCAATAGGTACCGGAAATAAAGTATCGGATCCGAACCGTCTGTCTTTTAAGGAGTGGGATTTATCGTTTAAAACTGACCAGGAGATGGCGGAACTTTTCAGCGACATTCCCGAGGCAATATCAAATTCAGGAAAAATTGCCGACAGTATTGATTTCGAATTTGAATTCGGAGCTTCGCAATTCCCCTATTTCAAATTACCTGCCTCGCCAGCAGGCGGGCCGGAAAACACAACGGCCGAAAATTATTTGGAATTATTGGCCGTAGAAGGCCTCAAGAAACGCTTTGGTTTTAATTCTCTTGATGAAGCGCCAAAAGAATTGTCGGACCGCTTTAAGTTTGAACTTGGTACAATTCAAAAAACCGGCTTCGCGCCGTATATTCTCATAGTTTGGGATATTGTGAACTGGGCAAAAAATCAGGAAATTGCCGTCGGTCCGGGCCGCGGCAGCGCCGCCGGCTCGTTGATTTCCTATCTAATCGGCATTACCAATATTGACCCAATAAAATATAATCTGCTCTTTGAGAGATTTTTAAACCCGGATCGCATCGCGCCGCCCGATATAGACCTTGATTTTGCCGATCACAGACGCAATGAAGTTTTAGAATATATTTCAAAAAAATATGGCCGCGAACACGTGGCTCAAATTATCACTTTTGGAACTATGGCGGCTCGCGCTGCCATCCGTGACGCCGGCAGAGCCTTGGGACTTGGCTATGGTTTTTGTGACAGAATCGCAAAATTAATACCTTTTAATCCAACGCAGGGAATGAAAACCGGCTGGCTTGAAAAATCCCTGGAAAACATCGCTGAACTGAAACAAGCGGTAGACACCGACCCTCAAGCCAGACAACTAATCCAAACTGCTAAAAAATTGGAAGGCGTGGCGCGCCATGCATCCACCCATGCCTGCGGCGTGGTGATTACCAAAAATCCGATTACCGAATACATGCCGCTGCAATGGGCGGTAAAATCAAACGGTAAAAAGGGCGAGGAGCAAGTTCTGGTAACTCAATATGATATGCGTTCGGTCGAAGTCCTAGGACTTTTAAAAATGGATATTCTGGGATTGCGGAATTTAACCACTATTGAAAAAACGCTTGAACTTATAGAAAAGAATTACGGCAAAAAAATAGATATTTATACTATTCCTCTTGACAACAAAAAAACGTTTGACATCTTGCGGGAAGCCGATACTGTTGGCGTCTTCCAATTAGAATCTTCAGGGATGCGGCGTTATCTCAAAGAATTAAAGCCGACCGAATTTGAAGACATTATCGTCATGGTGGCCTTATTCAGGCCCGGCCCGATGGAGTTAATCCCGAGCTATATTTTAAGAAAACATGGAAAGGAAAAAGTTTCTTACTTGCATCCAAAACTGGAACCGATATTAAAAAACACATACGGTATCGCTGTTTACCAGGAACAGCTGATGCAAATTGCTAATCAACTTGCCGGATTTACTCTGGCTGAAGCTGACATTTTAAGAAAAGCAGTGGGCAAGAAAATTAAAAAACTCTTAAACGAACAGTCGGAAAAACTAATAAACGGCATGGTTGATAACGGAATTCCCAAATCAACCGCGGAAAAAATCTGGCAATATGTTGAACCTTTCGCCCGTTACGGTTTCAACCGCTCCCATGCCGCTTGTTACGCCATGATTGCCTATCAAACGGCTTACCTCAAAGTCAATTATCCGGGAGAATTTATGACCGCCCTTTTAAATGCCGAAAGCTCTAATTTGGATCGCATTGCTATAATTATGGCTGAAGCCAAAAAAATGGGAATTGATATTTTGCCGCCGGATATTAATGAAAGTTTGGAAAATTTCACTTTGATTAAAGATGAAAAAACGAAAATCAGATTCGGGTTTTCAGCAGTTAAAAGTTTAAGCACTAATACCACTAAAAGCATAATTAATGAAAGAGAAAAAAATGGCGAGTTTTTAAATCTCCAAAATTTTCTTGAAAGAATCCCGTCGTCTGATTTAAATAAAAAATCTCTTGAAGCTCTTATAAAATGCGGGACTTTGGATGTTTTTAGTGAAAGACGATCGCTTAATAACAATATGGAAGAACTTTTGCGGTATTTAAGAGACACTAACAAAAGCAGTTCTTCATCACAAATAGGACTTTTTGAATCCTACTCAACCGTGATTCCATTGAAATTAAAAAACACCGAACCGGCAACCAAAAAAGAAAAACTAGCTTGGGAAAAAGAATTTTTGGGGCTTTATACTTCCGAACATCCAATGCAAGATTACCAAGAAATTATGGAAAAAAGATCGCTAATGATTCAAAAAATCAAACCGGCTTTAGTCGGACAAAAAGTCGCTATCGGCGGGTTAATTTCCGGCATTCAGAAATTTGTCACTAAAAACGGCCGCCTGATGCTCTTTACAAAACTTGAAGATTGGGCTAATAAGATAGAGGTAGTTGTCTTCCCCGACATACTGGAAAAAAACCCGGATATTTGGCGGGAAGATAATATTGTTATAGTCCAAGGAAAGGTTTCACAGCGCAACGGAACCCTTAGTGTAATTTGCGACAATATTCAAGAATTTCCCGCCCAAGGCGGATCCGCCTCTGACGGAAAAATTTAAATAAAAATGGCAAAAAATAAAAAAACAAAAATTGTGTCCCTACGGGACATCTCCCAAAGGGAAAAAAATATCCGCCATTCTCTTTCTCACCTTTTGGCGGCAGTGGTCTTAAAAAAATTTCCGGATGCCAAACTCGGAATCGGCCCCATTATTGAAAACGGGTTTTATTACGATTTTTTGCTTCCGAGGAGTTTAGTGCCAGAAGATCTTAAAGATTTTGAAAAAGAAATAAAAAAGTTAATTTCTCAAAAACTGCCTTTTACTGGCAAAAAAATCAGCCCCTCTGAAGCTAAAAAACTTTTTTCCGCCGGAGGCGGATCCGCCTTTGGCGGAAAAGACCAACCTTTCAAACTTGAACTAATTAGCGAATATACTAAAGAAAAACGGCCGCTTTCCATTTACAAGACCGGCGATGTGTTTATTGATCTTTGCGCCGGCGGCCATGTTAAAAATAGCGGCGAAATTAATGCTGACGCTTTTAAATTGACTAAAATTGCCGGCGCTTACTGGCGGGGAGATGAAAAAAATCCTCAGCTCCAAAGAATATACGGCGTGGCTTTTGAGACAAAAAAAGAATTAGAAGAATATTTTAAGCGGCTGGAAGAAGCCGAAAAAAGGGATCATAAAAAATTGGGAATTGAACTTGATCTCTTTACATTTTCTGAACTCGTCGGCAGCGGCTTGCCGCTTTGGACGCCTAAAGGCACTTTGCTCCGCGATATTTTAGATAATTACGTTTGGGAATTGAGAAAAGAATATGGTTACGAGCGCGTTGATATTCCTCATATCGCAAAAAAAGATCTCTATGAAAAAAGCGGTCACTGGGAAAAATTCAAAGATGAGCTTTTCAAAATCAATACGCGAGAGGGGCATCTTTTTGTAATGAAACCAATGAATTGTCCGCACCATACTCAAATTTACGCCCGCCGTAAATGGAGCTACCGCGAGCTTCCTCAACGCTACGCTACCACTACAAAAGTTTATCGTGACGAACAAAGCGGCGAATTGGCCGGTCTTTCCCGCGTTCGCGCCATTACCCAAGATGACGCTCATGTTTTCTGTCGCGAGTCTCAAATTAAAGAAGAAATAAACAAAATTTGGGACATTATCAATAGATTTTACGGCGCCATCGGTTTTTCGTTAAATATCCGCCTTTCACTTCGCGATCCTAAAAATCCGGAAAAATATTTGGGTAATTCCAAATCATGGAATCAAGCTGAAAAAGAACTTCGTGACCTTATAAAGGAAAAACATATTAAAGTCGTTGAAGCGAAAGGTGAAGCCGCTTTTTACGGCCCTAAAATTGATTTTATGGCGAAAGATTCCTTGGGACGCGAATGGCAAGTTGCCACAATTCAACTTGATATGAATATGCCAGAACGTTTTGAGCTAACCTTCACGAATGAAAACGGAAAATTAGAACGTCCCGTAATGATTCACGCCGCTATTATGGGTTCAATAGAAAGATACCTCGCTATCATCATTGAACATTTTGCCGGCGCTTTCCCGATGTGGCTCTCCCCTGTTCAGATAAAAATACTTAATTTAACCGAACGAAATAAAAAATACGCCCAAAAAATATACAATCAGCTTAAAGAATCAGGTATAAGAATCGAACTTGATGATGCTAATGAAACCATCGGCAAAAAAATTAGAGAAGCCGAATTGGAAAAAATTCCCTATATTTTGGTTATCGGTGACAAAGAAGAAAAAAATGGTTCGGTGGCAGTGCGCCAAAGAGGCAAAGGAGATTTGGGCGCAATGAAATTGGAAGAATTCATTGAAAAAATCCGAAAAGAAATTGCGGAAAAGAAATTGTAAAAATAAAAAAAGTGGGAGCAACGCAATTCATTGCTCCCCGACTCTGTAAAACCTTGAACATTGCATTATTCTTTGTCTTTCAGAGAGAAATTAAATACTCTCATAGGCTTTTCACCTCCTTCCATCGTCACGGTCAAAGGTTTGGTCGTTTATAATACCTGGGTCAAAAGAACCATATTTTTAGTATATAACATCTATAAATGAAATCAATTGTGGATAACTTTAAACCAAAAATTGTTGTCCTTTTGGGGCCGACGGCATCAGGAAAATCTGGCCTGGCTATTAAACTCGCTCAAAAATTTCACGGCGAGGTTATTTCGGCTGATTCACGACAAGTTTACAAAGGAATGGATATCGGCACTGGCAAAGTCACCAAAAAAGAAATGGCAAAAATCCCCCATCATCTTTTGGATGTCATTAGCCCCAAAAAACAATTTACTGCCGCTCAATATAAAAAATTGGCGGAAAAGGCAATCAAAAAAATTCACAGTCACGGAAAAATTCCCATTATCTGCGGCGGCACCGGATTTTATATTCAAACTGTCACAAATAATATAGCGATTCCGGAAGTCAAACCAGACGCTAAATTAAGAACCAAATTGGAAAAAAAATCCACAAAAGAATTATTTAACCAGCTGAAAAAATTGGATCCGCGGCGAGCTAAAAATATAGACGGGAACAACCGCCGCCGCTTAATCAGGGCCTTGGAAATAGTTATCAAATCCGGAAAAAAAGTACCCCTATTAAAATCCGAGCCAAAATATGAAGCATTAATAATCGGCATCAAGCGCAACACGAAAGAACTGAAAGAATTAATAAAAACGCGGCTTTCAAAAAGATTAAAACAGGGAATGGTTAAAGAAGTCATCAATCTGAAAAAATCCGGGGTAAACTGGAAACGGCTTGAAGATTTCGGTCTTGAATATCGCTATGTCGCTTACTATCTCCAAAATAAACTGTCTTACAATGAAATGGTTAAAAAACTGCAAAAAGAAATAGAACATTATGCCAAACGCCAGATGACCTGGTTTTTAAAAGATAAAAAAATCCATTGGATAAAAAATCAGAAAGAAGCTGAGAAATTAGTAAAGGAGTTTTTTTAAAAAAATGGAGAAGCTTTTGGCTTCTCCTTGTCTCGGGTTATTTGATTACTCAGCAAGAGCAATCACATAACCACTGTCGATTAGTGCGTACACACGGGACCATAATACATAGTCGTAAAATTGCCCCTTTTCTTTGGTCCAGGCAATGACATGGACCATTCCCTTATTATTTTTGTTATTTTTCATAGGTACCCTCCTTAGCTTAGTTTAGCTCAGATTATTTTAAATATAGCATATTATTTCATTTTTGCCAAGACCTGTCTCAATAACTCACTAACAAGCCGAGGATTGGCTTTACTATGCGTTTCCCGCATGACCTGTCCTGTTAAAAATTGCAAAGACGCTTCTTTGCCTTGTTTATAATCCAAAACCGCCGCTTGATTCTCGTTTATTACTTTTAAAGCAACTTTTTCCAGTTCGCCAACGTCCCGAACCTGTGTTAAATCTTTTTCTTTTACTATCAAATCGGGGTCTTTGCCAGTTGCCCACATTTCTTTAAGAACTTCTTTAGCGGTCAGCGCATTTATGGTTTCTTTATGGATTAAACTGACCAACTCGGCGAAATCTTCAGCGGTTATTCTGATGTCGTCGACTTCGGCTGAAGCTTCATTCAAAAGCCCCAAAAAATCGCCTAATATATAATTAGCGGATAAATTGGCAAGTTTATTTTTGTCGCCATTTTCCAAATTAACCAATTCGCTAAAAACATTTTCAAAAAACCAGGCTAATTTTTCATCATTAACTAAAATGTTAATTTGAGAATCGGTTAAACCATACTGTTTTTTGAAACGATCGCGTTTATCTTGGGGCAATTCTCCCAATGTTGTTTTAATCTTTTCAACTAATCCGAAATCAATTTTTAAAGGCGGCAAATCCGGCTCCGGAAAATACCGGTAATCATGTGATTCTTCTTTAATTCTTTGTAATACTGTTTCCCCCTCCGACTCGTTCCAGCCGCGAGTTTGCTGAACGATTTTTTCACCGCGCTCAAGAATTTTCGTTTGCCGCTTGATTTCAAAATTAATTGCGTCGCGGACCGCTTTAAAAGAATTTAAATTTTTAATTTCAACCTTCGTTCCCAATTCTTTGGAACCAACGGGTTTAAGTGAAAAGTTGGCTTCAACCCGAAATTGTCCTTTTTCCATATCAGCATCGGAAACTCCAAGATAGCGCAATATCAACTGCAGGTCCTCCGCAAAAGCGCTGGCTTCTTTTCCTGAATTTAAATCCGGTTCGGTGACAAGTTCCATTAAAGGCACGCCGGCTCGATTAAAGTCAACTAAAGAGTGGCCAACATGGCCAAAATGAATAAGCCGGCCGGTATCTTCTTCAAGATGCACCCGCCTAACATGTATTTTGTATTTTGTATTTTGTATTTTGTATTCTAATGTACCTCCTATACAAATAGGATTATCATATTGCGATATCTGATAACCTTTCGGCAAATCGGGATAAAAATAATTTTTTCTGTCCCACTTGGTGATTTCTTGAATTTTGCTTTTTAAAGCCAAGCCAACTTTTACAACGCTATTAATCGCTTCCTTGTTGATAACGGGCAAAGTTCCCGGCTGGCCGGTGCAAATCGGGCAAATATTAACATTGGGATGACGCTCATCCGGGTCGTTCTTGCAGGCGCAGAACATCTTAGTTTTAGTTTTGAGTTCCGCGTGGATTTCAAGACCAATCACTGGCTCGTATTGTGTCATGACATAAAAATACCATAGATTTTACGATAATAAAAACCCCTCCTAACCTCCCCTTATCAGGGGAGGAACTCAAAACCCTCCCTGACAAGGGAGGGTTTGGGTGGGTTTTGTTAGTTGTTTATTTCTGCACCTCAATTCCCATTGAGCGGGCCGTGCCCATAACGATTTTTTCCGCGGCCGCGAGGTCGTTGGCGTTTAAATCAGCAAGTTTTTTTTCAGCGATTTCGCGAATTTGAGCCATAGTAACTTTTCCCACCTTCTGTTTTTTTGGACTGCTGCTTCCTTTCTCAATGCCGGCTGCCTTTTTTAGAAGCGCGGCTGCCGGCGAAGTTTTAAATTTCAAATCAAAGGTTCTGTCTTCATAAACTGTAATCTCAACCGGAATAATATCACCGGCCATATCTTTGGTGGCCGTATTAAACTTATTTATAAATTCGCCGATATTGAGGCCATGCGGGCCCAAAGCCGTACCAACCGGGGGTTGCGCTGTTGCCGCTCCGGCCGGAATCTGAATCTTTATAATTGTTTTTATTTTCTTTGCCATATTTTTCTAAAAATTAATATTTTTAGCTAAAAATATGAGCTATCCCGCCGAAGCCTTGGCGAAGGCGGATGCCCACATTTTATAATTTTTTAATCTGAAGCGAATCAAGCTCTACCGCCGTTTCCCGACCAAACATTGAAATCAAAACCTTAACTTTACCACGTTCCTCATCAACTTCACTGACCTTGCCGTCAAAATCCTTAAATGGACCATCGGTAATTTTTATCGGATCGCCAACCGAAAATTCAATTTTGTATTTTGACTCGGTGCCGCCCATCCGTTTTTGCAGTTCTTTCATTTCTTCTTTAGATACCGGAATCGGCATTGTACCCGAACCAATGAAGCCGGTGACGCGAGGAGTGTTTCGCACTACGTACCAGGAATCATCGGTAACGATCATTTCAACCAAAACATAACCCGGATAAATTTTTTCTTCAATCACCCGCCGTTTGCCATTTTTAATTTTAATCTTCTTTTCTTTGGGTACCAAAACATTAAAAATCTTGTCCTTTATATCCAAGGACTCAATTCTCTGCTTCAGATTGCGCACCACCGCGTCTTCATAACCGGAATAAGTATGAAGCACATACCAATTTCTTCCTTGTGATTGCTGTTTCGCCATATTTTACCTAAATAAGAAAAAATTTATCCCCAAATTAAAAATATAATCAAGGGCGCCCAAAAATGCCGCTACAACAGCAGACACGCCGATAACCACCAAAGTGTAATTAATGGTTTGGTTTTTTGTCGGCCACTTAACCCTGCTCATTTCGATTTTGACTTCCTTAAAATAATTTTTTATCCGTTCTAAATAACTCATAAAATTGGGTAATTTTAAAAAGCCCGCCGGCTTTATTATGGCTCCATAATAGCAAAAGGGCAATCCCCCTGTCAACACCGCAAAATTTAAATTAAAATTTAAATTAAAAAATGTACGCACAAGATGCCTCGAGGTCGCTTATGCGTAATAGAATAAATTATAAAACTATGAAATCATTTTGTTGTTTATTTCTTTTCTTATTTTATACCCGCAACAATGCTTCAGAACCCCGAAATATGACTGCAGGTTTTGGTTGAAAGACTCTGGCGAGATTAAATCGAGTTGTAAATCGCTGTACTTACTCTTCATTTTCCTCAATATTCTCCTTTTTGTTTTCGTTCGCAAAACCCGATAATACGGCAAAATAACATAACCTAGAAAATCAATACCTTGATGATATTTTCTGACTATTTTCTTATCAGAATGAAGCGATAATTTCAATCTGGTTGATAAAAAGACATTTATCTGATAGGTTAATTCTTCAAGAAAATTTCTGTCTTTATCCAAAATAATAAAGTCATCGCAATAGCGCAGATAATGTTTAATTTTCAATTTATGCTTAATAAATTGATCCAACTCGTTTAAATATATATTGGCAAATAACTGGCTGGTAACGTTTCCCAGCGGCAAGCCGCTGGGAAAACTTTTAATAATTTTTTCAATAAGCCAAACTACATCTTTATCATCAATTTTTGACTTTATCAAACCCAATAAAATATTTTGCTCAACCGAATCAAAAAATTTTCTAATATCGCATTTTAAGGCGAACATATTTTGACGGTTATTTCGGCTTAATTGATGAGCGAAATTTTCTAACCTCGTTACCGCCCGATGCGTACCCTTGTCCAAGCGGCAAGAGTAAGAATCAAAGATAAAGCTTTTATCAAAAATCGGATATAAAATCCGAAAAACAGCTTGGTGTAAAACTCGATCGCGGACGCACGCTTTGTGGATTCTTCTTAATTTTGGATCACAGACATTAAACGCGGTATAATGGGAGTGTTGATATGTTCCGCTTTTCAATTCGTGATGGAGCTGAAATAGATTATCCTCCAAATTGAATTCAAACTCTTGAACGTCCGTCTTATTTCTTTTGCCTTTACTGAATTCCCACCAAGCTAAAAATAAGTTTTCTAAACTAATAATCTCATAAAAAACATTATTATGATAAATTTTTCTATTAAGCCCCCCCCCAACTGGTTTTGATGTGCCTTTGGTACATAAGATTTGCGAGATTTATAAAAAGGTTTATTTACTATCCGCAAAAATACCAAAAAAAGACCGCTTCGGAATTTATGTAAAAATAGAAAATATTTGTTTGGAAATCATTAATCTGGCAATTCAAGCTTCGTTGGAAAATAAAATTAATAAACTTCCACCATTAAATTCCGCTAGGATTAAAATAGAAATCTTAAAAAGATTACTCAGAATCACTAACGAATTGAACATTGTAGAAATTAAGCGCTACATAGATATAGAGTTGAGTTTACAGGAAATTTCCAAAATGACAAATGGTTGGATAAAATATTTAAATAATCACTAATCCAAAAACAAATCCCATATTAATTCGGGATTTGTTTTTTTGAAACTTCTGACGGGAACGCAGATTGTCGTTGGCATTGTCAGCGTTGTACCAATTGACGTTCATCTTGTCGTCGTTCCAGTTCACGTTCGGCACATTGCCATCGTCATAACGCGAACCCGTTAATTGTCTGATTTCGTCCATATCACCAATAATCTTTTACAAAATTATCTGCGTTAGCCGGCTCTCTACCGGATTTTTTCACGAAGCATCGCCTTTTAGAAGATAAACCTTCTCTAAAACCAGACAAGCAGTTTCCTTTTTAATCGGCAAACCGATATCCCGCCAAGCGAGACCGATTGTATTAGCCGATTTAATTATAAAAGAAAATCCCCGTTTTGAAAAATTTTCAAAACGGGGATAAGATAAAAAGTTAGAAGTTAAAAGGTTAAGAAACTGCCTGACGGGAACGCAGAAAGTCGTAGGCATAGGCAGCGCAGTACCAATCGACGCACATCTCGTCGACGTACCAGTAGACGTACGGCACATTGCCATACGAATAGCGAGAACCCGAACAAAGTGTGGTATTTTTAATGTCCAAATGCTTACCGGTTTCCTTAAAAAACTTAAGCTCGTATATCTCCCGTTCTTCAAGGGTAATACCAATAATGCCTTGTTTCTCCAAATCGTTGTAAGAAAGGTTTTTTAATTCTTCATCGGCTTCCACGCGGTCGCGGACACGGATAGCGTATGAACCGTCTTTTGTGGTTCTATCCGACGTTACAATTTTGTCCAGATTATTATCCGTGTATTTCCAGCATGGAAAACTCTTGGCACAAAGATCATAAGCTGACTGCGGAGTAATACCTTGAGCCATAATGATAACACGGCCGAATCCGCCCGGGTCATTGGGAATAATGACACCCGATAAATCGCAGTCAATGCCGAGGTCGTGATAGAACGCCTGCCAACTAGCGATTAATTCCAAGCAATCGCCATGCACAAACGGATTCTGTTTTTTGAGAAATTTCCCAAATTGTCCCGGCGTGATAACTCCATTCTGGAGTTTCAACGCCAAATCCGCCATCATGCCAAGCACATTGCCCGGCACTCCACCGACTTCTTGCCTTTTCATAGTCAGTTCCTCCTTATAAAGTTTTTAAAGAGCCGAATGGCCCTCTTGGCTCAAAAAGAGCTTTATTATCAGAGTATCACATAATCTTTTATGTGTCAAGATCGCTTAAATGTCAAGGTTTTTAACCGTCTTGGCGTGCGTTTGGATGAATCTTTTGCGCGGGGCGACTTCATCACCCATCAGAATGTCAAAAATCTTGTCGGCTTTTTCAGCGTCTTCAACCACAACCTGTTTCATTGACCTGTTTTCCGGGTCCATCGTGGTTTCCCACAATTGCCCCGGATTCATTTCGCCCAAGCCCTTATAGCGCTGAATATTAGGGTTTAATATTTTGTCTTTTTTAAATGCTCCTAAAATCTCTTCCTTATCTTCTTCGGCGTAGGCGTACTCCGCTCTTTTGCCGCTTGAAATTTTATAAAGCGGCGGCTGGGCAATGTAAACGTGGCCCTGATTTATCAATTCGGGAAAATAGCGGAAGAACAAAGTCAAAAGCAATGTCCTGATATGAGCGCCGTCAACGTCGGCGTCAGTCATAATAATAACGCGATGATAGCGCAATTTGGAAATATCAAACTCTTCGGCAATGGCCGTGCCAAGAGCGATAACTAAAGCCCTGATTTCTTTAAACGCCAAAATTTTATCAATTCTGGCTTTTTCAACATTCAAAATTTTGCCGCGCAAAGGCAGAATCGCCTGAAATTTTCTGTCGCGGCCCTGCTTTGCCGAACCGCCGGCACTGTCGCCTTCAACAAGAAAAAGCTCTGATTCGGTCGGGTCATTGCTTGAACAATCGGCCAGTTTTCCGGGCAAGGCCAATCCTTCCAAAATGCCTTTTCTTAAGACCGTTTCTCTCGCCGCCTTAGCCGCTTTTCTGGCTTTTGACGCCAGAATTGTTTTCCCCAAAATTTTTCTGGCATCAGCCGGGTTTTTTTCAAGCCATTCAGACAAAGTTTCACCAGTAGCCGCTTCCACAGCAGTTCTGGCTTCAGGATTTCCCAAGCGGGCCTTAGTCTGGCCTTCAAACTGCGGTTCGCTGAGCTTAACGCTCAAAACAACAGTAAGACCTTCCCTAACGTCATCACCGGTCAGGTTTTCCTCTGATTCTTTAATATATCCATTTTTCCTGGCATAATCGTTTAAAGTACGGGTTAAGGCTGTTCGAAAGCCAGTAAGGTGCATACCGCCCTCGCCGGTGTGAATATTATTGGCAAAACTTAATTCTTTCGATTGGATATCTTCGGTGTATTGAAAAGCAGTCTCAACTAAAATATTATCAATAGTTTTTGAAGCGTAAAAAATATTCTCTTGAATCAGTTTTTCGCCGTCCACTAAAAATTTAACAAAAGATATGATGCCGCCCTCAAAATAAAAAGCGTAAGAAGTGGAAATTTTTTCCCTTTCATCGCGGAAAATAATTCTGACGCCGCGAGTTAAATAGGTCTGTTCCCGCAAATGTTCTAAAATTCTTTTACTATCATATTTGATTTCTTTAAAGACCTCTGGATCAGGATCGAAAGTAATAGCAGTGCCGGTTTTTTTGCAAGCGCCGATTTTTTTGACCTTAGTTTTAGCGACGCCTTTTTCATATTCTTGCGCCCAAAGACAACCATCGCGGCAAACCTCGGCTTTAAGCCAGCGTGAAAGGGCGTTAACCACCGAAACGCCGACGCCATGCAAACCGCCGGAAACTTTATACGATTCACCGCCGAATTTGCCGCCGGCATGAAGCGTCGTCATCACCGTTTCAAGCGCCGATTTCTTCGTTTGTTTGTGCATCTCAACCGGAATACCCCGGCCGTCATCGGTCACTTTAACTTTATTATCAGAAAGAAGCGCCACTTCAATATTTTTGGCGTAACCGGCCATGGCTTCATCAATGGAATTGTCAACCACTTCCCAGATTAAATGATGCAGGCCGTCAACGCCGGTTGAACCAATGTACATCCCGGGCCGTTTTCTGACGGGCTCAAGGCCTTCCAAAACATAAATATCCTTGGCAGTATAAGTCAGCTCTTTCGGTTTTTTTTCTTTTTCAATTTTTATTTGTTTTTTTGCCATTTTTACCTAATTTCCGCATCTAATTCTTCGACTAAAGCGTTTTTAATTTTTTCTTCCTCGCGGCGGGTTTCTTCATCCGTTAATGTGTGATCCGTCTGATAAATAATGTGAAAAGCTAAATTTCTCTTGCCTTCAGGAAGTTCTTCACCTTCGTAGTAATCAAATAAATCCACATCCTCAACCAGATCGACGCCCGCTCCATAAATTATATTCAAAACTTCGCTCACTCGCGTTTCTCTGTTAACCAAAATGGCAATGTCTCTTATAACCGCCGGGTATTTAGAAATCGGAGAAAACTCTCTTTCCTCTTCCGTGATTTCAATAAACTTATCAAAATCCAAATTGAACATCACAACTCGGCCGGGAATATCCAAGACCGCAAGCATTGCTGGATTAATTTCGCCAATTATGCCCAGAGAATCTTTATTATACCTGACATAAGCAACGCGGCCGGGATGCCACCATTTGCCGGAAATTACCGGGTCATACCAACAATCTGAAATTCCTAATTTTTCAAACAAAACGTCAAGGTCGCCTTTCATTTCAAAAAATCTTCTGCCGGCCATAGTTTCTTTGCCGTTTTTAATGGCGTAGATGCCTGCCAAACTAAACCGCTCTTTTGGAACCTTGGCTTTTTTCCCGCCCTTGAGCGAGGTCTCGCCTTTGGCGGAAAAAACTTTTCCTATTTCAAAAAACTTCACACTTTCAAAAAAACGAAAATTGTTTCTTATGTTTTTTAAAAGATTAAAAGTCAATTCCGGTCTTAAATATTTAAAATCTTCGCTTATGGGGTTTTGGATTTCTACAAGCTCTTTTTCGTCGCCTTCATTTATATCCTTATTGCCAATAAAAGAGTAATTATAAACTTCGCTAAAACCAACACTCGTCAAAATATTTTTTGTTTTATTGATTAAAAAGTTAAAATCGTTTTTTTCCGGAATGGTTATGGCCGCCATCGGCATTTTGCTTTTAAGATTCATACAGCCATAAAGCCGGGAAACCTCTTCAATCAAATCTTCTGCTATCTCCAAATCAAGCCGGATTGTCGGGACAGTGACTAAAAATAAGTTTTTGCCGGCAACTTTTCCGCCAGAAGCGGATCCGCCTTTGGCGGAAACTTTTGCTCCCAATGATTCCAATGTTTTTTTAACAAATTCCGGTTTGATGTTTTCGCCGACTAAACTGTTCAAATATTCTAAATCTAATTTAATCGTTCTCGGCAGGAATTTCTCTGGATAAATATCAACATTGCCGCCGGCGATTTTGGCTCCGTGAATAATTTCCTGGATTAAAGCGCAAGCTCGATTCAATCCAAATTCAGCCAAATTCGGATCAATGCCATAAGAAAAGCGAATTGACGCATCGGTATGGATTCCTAAAATCCGGCTGGTTCGTTTTATGCCCGATGATTCAAAATTAGCCGCTTCAATAACAATACATTTGGTTCTTTCAGAAACGCCGGTCTCTAAGCCGCCTTTAATTCCGGCTATGACCACCGGCTTTTTGGCATCGGCGATCACTAAAATATTTTCATTCAAATCGTATTTGCCGCCATCAAGCGTGTTTATTTTTTCGCCTTTTTTGGCTTTTCTCACAATAATTCTCTTCCCTTCTAATTTGTCATAGTCAAAAACATGCATCGGCTGGCCGGTTTCAAGCATTATGTAATTTAAAATGTCAACAATATTATTGTGCGGTTTTATATTAAACCTCATGAGATCATCTTGCAGCCACTTCGGCGAAGGTTCTACTTTGATATCAAGCAAAACTTTGGCAATATAGCGAGGGCACAAAGTTTTATCGGTAATATCAACCGATATGAAATTACTTGATTTAAATTTTAAATCTTCCAAAAAATCCGTTTTTAATTTTTTTAGAGATTTTTTTGTCAATAAAGCAATCTCCTTCGCCAAACCATAATGAGACAGCGAGTCATGAGCGCGGTTGGGCAAAATATCAACAGCTAAAATTTTATCGCCTGCCTGCGCAGGCAGGCTGCCAACTTGACCAAAAACGCTTGTTTCAAAAGAATATAAAGTTAATAATTCCGCCAATTTTTCAGGCGAGAGTTTAATATCAATATATTTTTTTAACCAGTTATATGAAAACTTCATTTTAAAACTGTTTTAAGAATCTGAAATCACTTGAATAAAAGAATCGAATGTCATTTATGCCATAACAAAGCATGGTCAAACGCTCTAAACCCACGCCAAAAGCAAAGCCCTGCCACTGACCGGGAATGTAATCCGCGGCTTCAAAAACTTTAGGATGAACCATGCCGGCTCCAGCCACTTCAAGCCATTTTGACGTTTGACTTAATCTGATATCGACCTCGATTCCGGGTTCAACAAATGGAAAATACCCCGGTCTGAGTCTAACTTCAACTTTTTTCTTTTCAAAAAATTTTTTAAAAAATTCCTCGAATACAGCTTTTAAGTTAGCCAAAGAAATGCTTTTATCAACCATTAAACCTTCAATCTGATGAAATTGGATTTCATGGGAAGCGTCGGTAGCTTCATGTCTGTAAACCCGGCCGGGAACAATGATTCTGAGGGGCGGATTGTTTTTTTCCATATAGCGGACTTGCATTGGGGAAGTGTGTGTTCGCAAAAGTAACCGGTTTTTTGAATTTAATATTTGCGATTTGGGATTTGCGGTTTTCTGGCGAAGCCAAAATGTATCCTGCATATCCCGAGCCGGATGATCTTTTGAAATATTCAGGGCGTCAAAATTATAGTATTCACTTTCAATTTCTGGGCCAAAAACAACTGAAAACCCCATTGATTGAAAAATATCTTCAATCCGGCGTTCAACCTTCGTTAAAGGATGGAGATGGCCCAAAGAAAGGCCTCGACCGGGCATAGAAACATCAATTTCTTCATTCCTAAATTTTTCTTCAATAATTTTGTCTTTTAATTTATGTAATCTTTCATCGATTAACGCTTCTAAATCATTTCTTACAGAATTAAGACGGCGGCCAATATGGGCTTTTGACTCTTCAGATATCTTTGGGAGTTCTTTAATGAGATTATTAAATTCGCCTTTGCGACCGAGGTATTTAATTCTTATTTTTTCAAGCTGCGCCAAATCAGGCGCTTGGCTTATCGCCTTTTTTGCCTCTTTTTCTAAAATATTTATTTTTTCCTCAAAATTATCAACTGCCATAAGAAAAGTATTAGACAGATTAGGCCAATCGCAAAACTCGCATACAAAACAACAATGCCAAGGATACCGGCACTTTTAGGATTGGCAAAAAAAATAATGCTTAAAAAAGAAGCCCAAGCCAGGACATTGGCAAAAACTAAAGCAACTAAACAGGCCTGCCTACTGTCTTTAAACATGTAAGAATTATATCAAAATTTTAAGATAAAAGCAAAGATTGATTTTCTGTTAAATACTGATATAATTTAGGCGCGGGGTAGAGCAGTCTGGTAGCTCGCAGGGCCCATAACCCTGAGGCCGTTGGTTCAAATCCAACCCCCGCAACATAAATTTTGCCGATGTAGCTCAGTGGCAGAGCGGTGCTTTCATAAGGCAATGGTCGCAGGTTCGATCCCTGCCATCGGCACCATTTAGAAAACTACAAATCAGAGAAAGCCGCTGCGTTTCACGTTGACCCCTTTTCATTTGTAATAATACTAAAAATTGTTATAATATTTTCATATGGAACCTAAAGAAAAATTTGAAATTTCGGAAATGGAAAAGTTTTTGGAAAAGCACGAGCTTCATCATATTCATTCCGATGTTTTAGAAAGAATCATAACTTTGGTTATCGCCGCCTTAGGTTTGATCGCCGCTCTTGCGTGGGACGATGCGTTAAGACACATTTTTGAAAATATATTCGGCGGCAAGGGGACATTGCTCGAGGAAATTTCATACGCGATAGTAATAACTATTTTCGCAGCGCTTATCTCAGTGCAATTAGGGAAACTTTTTTCAAAACGCAAAGGGAAATAACCAAAACGGCCTTAATTAGGGCTATTTTTTATTTGTCATGCCTAGATACATTCGCTTCGCGAAAACCTGGACACCCTTTTCTATTTTTCAAAGAATTTGCTGTCAAAGCATAAAATCAGGTAAACTAATTTTATAAAAGTGAACGCAGCTCGCTTAAAAAATATTAAAATGCGGTGGTAGCTTAGCCCGGTTTAAAGCGCCTCCCTGTCACGGAGGAGACCACGGGTTCAAATCCCGTTCACCGCGCAAAATCCTCTTTTTTGAAAAGAAAATAGTATGAACCACCAGAAATCAGAACTTTATTTTTTGCTCATTGTCCTCGCGGGAATTCTTATTCTTGCCTTTTTCATTTTTAAACCCTTTCTCTATGCGCTTGTCTTAGCAATGGTTTTTGCAACCGTCTTTGAGCCGGCTCATAAAAAGATGCTCACTATTACGCGAGAGAGACGGGGTTTGGCAGCGCTACTCGCCACCGTTTCCGTTCTTATCATCGTTGTTGTACCTATCGCATTTTTAAGCGTACAGATTTTTCAGGAAGCAACGCAACTTTACTCTTCTCTCGATGTGGAGGACGTAATGCAGAATCTTAAAAGATTTATTCCCGTGCCAGTGGAGCTTTCTGTTGATTTTAGCCAATACTTGAAACAAGGGTTAAATTGGCTGCTCCAGCACCTTGGTTCTCTTTTTTCGAATGTTGCCAAAGTGACGCTCGGTATCTTTGTGTTTCTTGTGGCTCTTTATTATTTGTTTAAAGATGGCCAAAAACTCAAAAAGGCCATTGTTGCTTTAAGCCCCTTGCAAGACGTTCATGATGAAACAATTTTTAGTAAACTTGCCTTAGCAATTAATTCAGTCATTAAGGGAAATCTTGTGGTGGCGTTCGTTCAAGGCATTTTAACCGCAATCGGATTCACTATTTTCGGGGTTTCCAACGCGGTGCTTTGGGGTAGTGTGGCGACAATCGCCGCACTAATCCCCGGCATTGGGACAGCCTTGGTGCTCATTCCAGCAATTCTCTATCTTTTCTTGAGCGGAAAAACTATTTTCGCGGTTGGCCTTCTTCTTTGGGGAGCGACGGCAGTGGGACTCGTTGATAACTTCTTGGGACCGAAACTTGTTGAACGGGGAATGCGGCTTCATCCATTTCTCATTCTTCTCTCTATCTTGGGTGGTATTGGCTTTTTTGGGCCTCTCGGATTCTTATTGGGACCGCTCATACTTAGCTTGCTCTTTGCTCTCCTTGAGATTTATTTCGCAATTAGCAAAGAACACGAAAAATGATTTATAATTAATTTAATATGAAAAAAATATTTTATTTTTTCGATAAATTGGAAGATAAAATTCGCGCTACTCTCAGCAGGCATTCTATTATTTACGCTTTTATCGGCGGCACCGCGATAGTACTTTTCTGGCGAGGGGTGTGGATGGTGGCGGACATGATCCCGTTTTTAACCGGCCCTGTTTCCATGCTCGTGAGTATTGCGGTACTCCTTATTGTAGGACTCTTTGTATCGTTTTTCATCGGCGACACCATTCTTATCTCGGGGTTTAAAAAAGAAAAAAGGCTGGATGAAAAAGTCGTCTCTGAAGTAAAGACGGAGCTCGATATATTAAACGACATACAAAAGCGGCTCAATGATATTGAGAAAGAATTGAAAACACTCAAAGAAGAAATGAGAAATACAGCGCTCAGGAATTAGCTCTTCTTTTTCTTTAATCCAAAAACTCCAATTCCTTCAGCGCTTTTTCGTAGGCCTTAACACCGAATTCAATCTCATTTCTCATAATGGGATATTCCGGATTTTGAACGATTTGGTCTTTCAATTTATGAGCTGCCCAAATTTCATCTATATTGGAAACCTGGGAAGAATCAACATATTTTAACCGGTCGGCCATTGATTCTCCGGGAAGCCGAATCTGTTTTAATAAATCGTCAAAAAGATTGTCAGCTTCTATTAAAGCCATCCGTAAATTGGATTCGTCGTTTTTATTTAGGCGCGATAAAATTTTCTGCCAAGATTTATTCAGATGTCTTCTCGGAAAAGCCGCTGTCAGTAAAAAATTGCCAGTCACTTTCAACCATTTGTCAATTAATTGCATCTTAAAAAGCAAAAGCATGATCAAGCCGCCAAAAATCAGTGTCAGCAGCCCTCCCAGCCATTTGATACCAAAAATCCATTCGGAATTGCCGATATCCACAACATAGGATTGCAAACTGCTTGTTAAATTAAGCATCTGGTCAATCATATTTTTTATTTAATAATTGTTTCAATAATTTTAGCAATTTTAAGAAGTTTTACATCGTCAAAATTTTTTCCAATTAATTGGAGCCCCACCGGCAAACCATCCGCTTCTTTTACGGGGATGGAAATGCCGGGGACTCCAGCCAGATTGACTGAAACGGTATAAACATCGGCTAAATACATTGACAAAGGATCTTGTGTTTTCTCGCCGAATTTGAAAGCGGTGGTCGGTGATGTCGGCGTTAAAATTACATCAACTTCTTTAAAAGCGCGATCAAAGTCCTGCTTAATTAACCGTCTCACTTTCTGAGCTCTGGTGTAATAAGCGTCGTAGTAGCCAGCTGAAAGTATATAAGTGCCCAGCATTATTCTTCGCCTCACTTCAGCTCCAAAACCTTCGCCCCTGCTCTTTAAATAAACATCAAATAAATTTTGTAACTTTTCTTCTTTATTAATTGTTGAAAATCCGTATTTTATCCCGTCAAACCTTGCTAAATTAGCTGAAACTTCAGCCGGCATAATAATATAATAAGTTGCCAGAGCCCACTCGCTGTAAGGCAAAGAAATTTCTTCGATTTTTGCGCCTTCTTTTTCTAATTTAGAAATTACAGATTTTATATTTTTTTCTATTTCAGGGTTTAATCCATGAATAAAATATTCCCGCGGAATGCCGATTTTTATTTCTTCTATGTCCAAAGGTGAATTCCAATAATCCTGCCAATCCAAATCAACACTGGTGGAATCAAGTTCATCAACTCCGCGGATTATTTCAAAAACCGCAGCCGCGTCATCAACATTTCTTGCGATCGAACCGATCTGATCCAGAGACGAAGCCATGGCTATCAAACCATGGCGGGAAACGGCGCCATAAGTTGGCTTAAAACCGACTACGCCGCAAAAACCCGCCGGCTGACGGATTGAGCCGCCGGTATCCGAACCCAAGGCATAAACAGAAAAACCAGCTTTAACTGCCGCTGCCGAACCGCCGGAAGAGCCGCCGGGCACTCTTTCCAAATCAACCGGATTTCTGGTCGGCCCAAAAGCGGAATTTTCGGTTGAAGAACCCATGGCAAATTCATCCATATTTGTTTTGCCGATAAATACCGCTTCTTCTTCCTTTAATTTTTTAATTACCGTCGCATCATACGGCGCGATATAATTTTCAAGAATTTTTGAAGCCGCCGTGACTTTGATGCCCTTGATTAAGATAATATCTTTAATTGCCGCCGGGATTCCGGCTAACATTTCAATCGGTTCGCCTCTTGAAATTCTTTCATCAACTTTTTTTGCCGCTTCCAGCGCTTCTTCTTCATTTAAAGATAAAAAGGCGTGGATATCTTTGTCTCTTCTTTTTATTTCATCAAAATGCGCCTTGGCTAATTCAACCGAAGTTATTTCTTTTCCTTCCAAGAGTTTATGAGCCTCTTTAATTGTCAGTTCATTTAAATTCATTCAAAAATTGACGGGACTTTAAAATAATCGTCTTCGCGATTTGGAGAAGCGTTTAAAATCTGCCCCCGCATTTGAGAATCCGAGAGACATTTAGTTTCATCATCTTTTCGCATTACGCTTTCTAAACTTGTGCCGCCGGCCATTGGCTCAACTTTTTCAACGTTAACTTCGGACAATTTTTGAATATAGCCGATTACCGAAGACAAATCTTCGGCAAATTTTTCTTTTTCTTTTTCAGCCAGCCCCAATCTTGCCAGTTCGGCAATCTTTTCAACTTCTTTTTTAGTTAAAGCCATACATTTATTTTATCAACTTTAGAAACTCTTTTTCATCTATTATTTTTACGCCAAGCCGTTTTGCTTTTTCGTATTTTTCTCCAGGTTCGGAACCGGCCACCACATAATCAACTGAAGAACTGACCGATGAAGAAATGTCGCCTCCTAGTTCTCTAATTCTGTCTTTTGCCTGCTCCCGAGTCAAGGTTTGCAAACTGCCGGTTAAAACAAAAATTTTGTCTTTCAATTTCAAAAATTTGGCGGCAATTTTGGGCGAAATAATTTTGATGCCCGCATTGTCAAGCTTTTGAAGAAAAGCAATATAAATTTTATCTTTAAAATATTCAAAAATACTTTCGGCGACTTTCGGACCGATATTGGGAATTTTCTGCCAATCTTCCAATTGTAATTTTCCGGCAACGGCGATTAAATCTTGCGGCTTTGAAATTGTCCTGTGCTCAATAAACTTCCTGCCGATATCAACCGCAGTTTCCTCCCCCACATGCTTTATGCCAAGCGCAAAAATAAATTTATACAAATCTATGACTTTGCTTTTACGGATGGAAACGATAATGTTTTGAGCCGACTTTTCAGCAAATCGCTCGATTGGCAAAAGATCTCCTTCTTTTAGATCAAATAAATCTGCGGCATCAGAGATTGAATTATTATCCAAAAGCGCATTAATAATTTTCGGGCCGACCCCTTCCATATCAAAAGCCGCTTTGGAAACAAAATGATAAAGCCGGCGGCGATTCACCAGCTCGCATTTTTCCGGATGTAAAATTTTATGAGCGGCCTCGCCGGAAATTCTTACCACTTTTTGACCGCAAAAATCTTTCGGAAAATGAAATTCTTTTTCACGCCCGGTCCGAAGCTCTTTTAATACTTTTCTCACATCGGGAATAACATCCCCGGCCCGGCCAACGATAACGGTATCGCCAATTTTCAATTCCAAGCGCTTTATTTCGTCCTCGTTATGAAGCGTGGCCCGGCTCACCGTGACCCCGCCGATTTGAACCGGCTTAAGAATCACCACCGGAGTCAACACGCCGGTTCGGCCGATTTGAACAATAATATCTTCAACAACTGTTTCGGCTTCTTTAGGAGAAAATTTGTAAGCAATGCCGCCCCGCGGCGCTTTGCCGACAACGCCTAATCGTTTTCTGTATTCTTCAGAGTTAATTAAGACAACGACGCCGTCAATTTCAAACGGTAATTTGCCGCGATTTTTTTCCCAATGGTCGCGTACTTTGAAAATTTCATCTAAATTTTCCGCCCTTCTGTTATTGGGGTTAGTCCTGAATCCGAATGCTTTCAAAATCAAATGTTCTTCTTCGTGGGTTTTCTGCCCTAGATCGGTTACCAAAGCATAGGCAAAAGAATCAAGATGGCGGGAAGCGGTGATTTTTGGATTGAGCTGGCGGATGGAACCGGCAGCCACATTTCTTGGATTGGCGTAAAGCGGAAGACTTTTTTTCGTCTGTTCTTTGTTAAGCGCTCCAAAATCCTTTGTATTCAAAAAAACTTCGCCGCGGGCTTCAATAATTTTCGGCCATGATTTTTTTAAATTATTTGCTATGTAATGAAGTCCCGATTTTTTTAGATTTTCAATAATTTCCTCCTTTGGCGGTAAAACAAGCGGAATGGCTTCAATAGTTTTTAAGTTATTGGTTACGTCCTCCCCTATGGTTCCGTCGCCGCGAGTTGAGCCGATTTTGAGAACGCCATTTTCGTAAACAATGCTGATAGCCAATCCATCAAGTTTAAGTTCCACATAAAAATCAACCTTGGCGCCGGCAGGCAATAATTTGGCGTTTCTTTCATTCCAATTTTCCACATCCTCGCGCGAAAAAGCGTCATTGAAAGAAAGCATCCGCGTTGAATGACGAACTTTGACGAATTTTTTAAGCGGTTTGCCGCCGACCCTTTGGGTCGGCGAATCGGGCGTAATTAATTCCGGAAACTGTTGTTCCAAATCAAAAAGTTCTTTTTTGAGAGTATCTTCGGCCTCCGGCGAAATCAATTCTTTATTTAAAACCAAACGCGAATAGCGATAATGATTTATCGCCTTTTTCAATTTCTCAATCCTTTCTTTTGTTTCTGTTTTAGTTATATTGGTTTTCATTTTTTCTCTTTTTCCTCCCCTTAAATATTTTCATAACCCATTTTCCTTTCCTTAAGTTTCTTCTCATAACTCCCCCCTACCCCCTCTTACCTTAAGAGGGGAACGAGTTAAATTCTTTTTGATCACCTCTAATGCACTATCTAAATCTTTTAAAATTTCGTCATTCCAAAACCTAAGAGTGCAAATATCGTGTCCTTCTAAATATAAATCTCTAACGTGATCATAAGCGCGATTATCCTCATTTTTATGACGATCTCCGTCTAATTCTATCGCCAGTCTTGCGCGCGGACAATAGAAATCTAAAATATAAACCCCGACGCTATATTGCCGGAAAAATTTGAATTTAGCAATCAATTTATTCCTAATGCAACTCCATAGTATTTTTTCCGCTTCGGTCTGGTTTTTTCTAAGTTCGCCCCGACGTTGTTTTAATAATTGATTATTATAAATGGATTTTAATCTCATAATTATTTTTTCCTCCTCCCCTTAAAGTAAGGGGAGGATGGGAGGGGTTATTTACCGATAGTTATTAAATTTTCCTTCATAAAATCTGCTTAAATAATATCAAATTTTTCCTTTTTTTACCATTAAAAAAGCCCCCTCCTGAAGAAGGGGGCAAACATGTAAGTCACTTCGGCATATAATCACCTCTCTTTCATCCCAGCCACAGGGCACTAATGGCAACACCGCGGCCGCCAAAGAATTGTACCGTGTCTTAATGATAGCACAAATAATAACTATCGTCAATAGTGAGTATATAGATTTCCGATATCTATATTTATTTCAAATAAATGGATTTGTTGTGGAGATGTTCCTCTAAAGTTTTGGAAAAAATGGTCGTGCCGTCTTTGGCTGAAAGATAATACCAATAAGGGCTATTCTCCGGAAAAATTGCCGCCTTAATGGCGGAAAGACCCGGATTGGCAATAGGACCTCTGGGCAAGCCGCGATAAATGTAAGTATTATATGGCGAATTTATTTTTTTATCGGATTCGTGAATTTCATTGCGGCCGGTAATGTAAACAAGCGTTGCGTCAACCTGCAAAGGAACGCCGGCTTTAAGCCGTTTCCACAATACGCCGGCAACGATTCGCCGATCCGAATCTTTTGAAATTTCTTTTTCAACAAGAGAGGCCATGGTTAAAATTTCATAAGTGCTGTGTGAAGAATTCTTAATAGCCGTTTTCAAATCAGGGGTTAATTTATCGCTGAGATTGTCAAACATTTTACTAATTACATCGGATAAAGTCGCGTCTTTGAAAAAACGATATGTGTCGGGAAAAAGATACCCCTCAAGAGAAGCTGTTTTCGGCTTATCGGATAAAATCGGCGGCATCTCTTTTGAAAATTTATCCGCCAAAGGCGGATCAGCCTCTGGCCGATAATTCTTCAATTCATCGCGCTTAGCGAGACCCGCTCCCACAAACCGATCCTCAACTTGTTTTAAACTAAAACCTTCAGGAATAGTAATTATAATTTCATTTACTCCGCCCAAAACCAAAATGTCGCCAATGTCGCGAATCGGCATCTTGGATGAAAGTTCGTATTCTCCGGGTTTTAAAGAATACTGGCTCAAAGCTAAAAAAATATAAAGGCGAAAAAGAAACGGGTTTTCAATTAAACCGGCATCTTTGAGATTTTCAGCAATGATTTTTGCCGAATCGCCTTTCTCAACTTTAAAAATTCTGGTCTCGCCTGTTGGGTTTAACGGCGTTCTTATCTGCCACCAAAAAATAATGAGTGAGACCAAAACAATAACAAGAAATACCAAAATTATGTAAACAATTTTTCTACTCATTAATTTCTACCGCCTTGATTATTTTTATAAAATCTTGGAGTTCAAGCGAGGCGCCACCGACCAAAGCGCCGCTAATTCCCGATTGAGCAACAAAATCATAAGCATTTCCGCTTGTCACCGAACCGCCATAAAGCACCGGAAAGTCGGCGGCCCATTCAGAACCATAAAGATTGCCCATAATCTTTCTTATGAGCAAAGCGGCTGAAAGCGCGTGGTCCGGCGTATCAACCATGCCAGTGCCGCTGGTACTAATTGCCCAAACCGGTTCGTAAGCAATAATCAAACGGCTAATTTCTGAAACGCCTATTCCTTCCAAAGCGCTTTTAATCTGTTGGGTTAATACTTTATTTATATCATCGTTTGATTCTTTTTCCCCAATTGCCAAAACAGGAACAAGACCGACTTTGAAAGCTGCCTTTAATTTTAAATTTATCGTCTCATCGGTCTCGCCCATTTTATGGCGCCTCTCCGAATGGCCAATAATAACGTAGTTGCAGCCCAGATTTTTCACCATTAAACTTGAGATTTCGCCGGTATAGGCCCCGCGCTCAGCCCAGCTGATATTTTGGGCGGCCAATTTTATTTCTTTCCCACAATTCTTTTTTACCAAATCAAGATAAACAAATGGCGGAGCAATTATAAGTTCAATGTTCTTTGATAAACGCTGAGCCAGGATGCCTTTAACAAGACGCAAGGTCTCTTCAGCGGTTTGGGGATTCATTTTCCAGTTGGCGATAATTATTTTTTTTATGCTCATAATAGAAACAAATATTTAAATATATTTTCGCCAAATATAGTTACGGCGGTGACGATCAAACCGGCGGCTAAAACTCCTAAAACAATAGACCAAAAAGCGTGCTTTAAAGGAATGCCGAAAACAAAGGCAGCCACGACTCCGGAATAAGCGCCGGTCAAAGGCAGAGGAATCGCCACAAAAATAAAAAGCGCTAAATCTCCCCAATAAGTGAAGTGCCTAGAGTGTTTCATTCTTGCCCTCTCAAAAAGCCAACTAAAAAATCTGTTAAACCAATAAAATTTATGACTTAGATATGCCGATGTTTTTTCTAAACCTAATAAAAGCGGCAAAACCGGCAAAACATTTCCCAGCACACTTAAGATAAACGCCTTGTATGGATTAAAACCATATTTTAAAATTGCCAAGGGAATAGCTCCTCTCAGTTCGCTTATAGGCAGGGCGGCGGTAAAAAAAGTGATTAATTCATCAAGCATTATTTTTTTAAAATTTCAGCCGCTTCTTCGGGAGCGATGGTAATAATGTCCATACCGGTACCTAGTTCGAAACCTCCCCAAATGTCAAATTTGGGTAAAATTTCTATATGCCAATGGTAATGGCTGTAATCCCGGTTTTTAATCGTTGGCGCGGTGTGAATGAAAAAATTGAAAGCCGGATCTTTCAATTTTTTATAAATTTTTAAAAACGCGAATTTTAAAGCGTCGGCAAGAAACCCCAGTTCTTCATTTTTTACCCTATCAAAATAAGCAAAATGTTTTTTAGGAAAAATTCTTATCTCAAATTCCGCTCTGGAAGCAAAAGGGGCGAACGCGATCATTTTTTCATTTTGGTACAACACTCTTTTATCCTCCTTTAATTCCTGAGCCAGCATTTGGCAATGCGCGCATTTTTTGTTTTTTTGAAAATAATGCCGCGAACCGTTGATGCTATGGCTGACATCGGGCGGCAAAATCGGCAAAGCCAAAATTTGAGAATGAGGATGAGGCACCGTGGAACCGGCTTCCTTGCCATAATTATGAAAAATGGATATGTATTTAATGCGCTTTTCTTTGGCTAGGCTTGTATATCGCTCCTGATAGGCCGAAAGAACCCTTTTAATTTCCTCCTTGGTAAAATCGGCCAAATGGCGATTGTGACCCCTAAAAATGACAATTTCATGAAAACCCGCTCCGGCTTTCGTTTTAAATAATCCGCCCGGATAAACAGGATTGTGGTCCAGCGGTTCAACCGCCGGATATTTATTAGGAATTATCTGCAAAAACCAATCGCTTCCGTCATTATTTTGATAAACCAAAACTGGTGGCGCGTTTCCGAATTTAGAAGGATCTTCAAAGGGGCACCTGTTTTTGGAAAGCTTTGATTTTGCTCTTCCCTCAAATTCTTGCCTGCGGTCTCGAACCGGCGCGAGCAAAATCCAATCGCCGGAAATCGGATCCTGGCGAAATTCCGATACGGGTTTTGTTTTTTTACTTTTCATAATTTGTATTTATTGACCCACAAATACCATCTTATTTTAAACAAATCCTTTAAGACCTGAAGATAACTTGAGAGATGAACCGCTGAATTGCCGGGGTTATTCCATGCAACCGGCAATTCTCTTATTTTGTAGCTCATTTTTTTAGCCAAAGCCAAAACTTCAATATCAAAACCGAAACGATCAATTTTGGTACGCGAAAAAATATCATTGGCCGCTTTGGCGGTAAAAAGCTTGAAAGCCCTTTGGGTATCGTGAATATTCCATAGACCAGCGACAATTCTAATAAGATATTTTGAATACTTTCCTAAAAAACGGCGATACCATTGAGCTTTCTCCTCGATTTTCGCTCCGGGCAATTCAATGGAACCAATAACAACTTCATAACCTTCGTCAATAATATAAGGCCAAAATTTTTCTATTTGCTCCATTGAAATCGCATTGTCGTCGTCGACGAAAATACGGTAATCGCCTGTCGCGGCAAGTATGCCTTGCCTAACCACAAAACCCTTGCCGTGGTTTAAAGTATTAGCAATCAAACTAAATTCCGGCTTATTGCTGATAAACTCGGAAACCATCTCAACGGTTTTATCAGAACTCCCATCAGAAACCACAATTGCTTCCCAGGAATAATCCTGGCGTGAAAGATAATTATAAATAGCCCCAAGAGTCGCTTTTATCTGACACTCCTCATTATAAGCAGGAATAATAACCGATAAGTGTTTAGACATTAAAATACATTTTAGCAGACTTTTAGGTTAAAATTCAAATTTATTTTCATATAAGCCCTCAAAAAAATTATCCCCACCTTATCCCCAAATTTATAGATTTTTATAGATTTCGGAAATCTATAAATTTTGGTCTAAGTAACTCTGTAATAAAATTGCGGCTGCTGCCGAATGCCGGTTTTTGGCGTCGTATCTATCGGCGACCTTGCTGGTAAAGATCTCGTTTTCAAAATCAATGGGCAAATCAACTTCCTTAATTAATTTTTCGGCCCAGTTTTCGACTTCCGTTGTCTGGCTTGTGGCTTTCATTTTCTTGTTTAAAGGAAGGCCGATAATTATTTTATAAATATCTTCTTTTTTTATTATCTCGTTAAAACTGGAAAAAAGCTTGGAATTATTTTCCAAGGTTGTATAAGGAAAGGCCATCTTTCTTTCGTCGTCGGAAATAGCAATACCAATCCATTTCAAACCGTAATCAACCCCCAAGATTTTCATAAGGTTATTTTACCGCAAAAAAGCAAAAAACTCCAATTTAAAATGGTTAATTTGTCAATATGAGATAGCCATCATCCATAACCGCGACAGTATGCTCGAAATGGGCTGAAAGAGAGCCATCAACTGTTTCATAACCGAAGCCGTCTTTTGAGAGTTCTACTTCCCCTGATCCTAAAGTTAACATCGGCTCAATCGCCAAAACCATCCCGGATTTTAAAACCGACCCTCCACCTTTTTCCCCATAATTCGGGACGCTTGGCTCTTCATGAACCGCGTAGCCGACGCCATGACCCACCAAAATTTTGACAACGGCCAATCCTTCCCTTTCAACATAATTTTCTATGGCATAACCAATATCGCCAATGCGATTTCCCGGCTTTACTTCGTTAACGGCTAATTCCAAAGAGCGCTTCGTAACATTAATTAATTTATTTTTTTCATCGGTCATTTTCCCGATGCCAATCGTTATTGCCGCATCGGTGAAAAAATTTCTGTATTTAACGCCGAGATCCAATTTCAAAATGTCGCCCTCCTCCAAAATGACTTTTTCGGAGGGTAAGCCATGAACTACAATATTATTCAGCGATGTGCATATAGCGGCCGGATAAGGCCTATCGGAAAAACTGGATTTATATCCTTCAAATGATGGCAGAGCATCGCAAGTTAAAATCATTTCACGGGCTTTTTGATTTAAAAAGCCCGTGCTGATACCGGGCTTGGCAAATTCCGAAATTTTCTTTAAAACTTCGGCTAAAATTTTCCCGCCTTCTTTCAGGATTTCTATTTCTTTTTCGCTCTTGATTGTTATTGCCATGCGTTTTTTAAAGCTTTCAAAATATCCTGATGAATTTTCCTTATTTTTTGTTCGCCGTTTATATCAGTAATTCTTTTTTTAGATTTTAAATATTTTATCACCGGCCAAGTAGCTTCCATAAAAACTGTTAATCGTTTTTTTATAATTTTTCGGGTATCAAGTTCTGGTAAATCTTTTCTGTGGCGCTTCAAATTTCTTATGTAAACTTCTTTGGGATTAATCGCAATGTGAAAAAAGTAACTGTTTTCTCCGTATAACTTTTCAAGAAGCGGCAATTCGTCTTTTATTTCCGGCAAGGTCCTCGGCGAGCCGCTCATGACAATCCCCTTGCCGCGACCGGCGATTGATTTTATTTCCGCCATTATCAACGCCGAAACAAATTTTGAAGAAACTAAAAATCCGTTTTTTTGCAACTGGCGCTCTTTTTCAATGTTAGCGCCTTTACCTTTTTTTAGCGCCGCTTCGATAATTTTGCTTGAAATCAAATGAACCAGTCCGAATTTTTTGGCCAAAAGTTCGGCTTGGGTGTCTTTGCCAGAGCCAGGCCGCCCCAAAAGAATTATAGCTATTTTAGAAGCCCTCATATTCTCTCATTACCAATTGAGAGTTAACCTGTTTCATACTCTCTAAAACCACCGAGACCACAATTAAAAGAGCGGTACCGCCAATAGTTAAAGCTGCAATTCCGGTAAAGTACTGGACGGTTATAGGTAAAACAGCAATCACTCCCAAAAATATAGCGCCAATCAAAACCACCCGATTTAAAATATGTTTTATATATTCGGCGGTAGAATTGCCGGGCCTGATACCGGGAATAAACCCGCCTTGTTTTTGCAGATTTTGGGAAATTTGGTCCGGATCAAAAGTGACCGCTGTGTAAAAATAAGTGAATAAAATTACCAATAGAAAATATAACGAACCATAAATAAATTGATTTCTTAAAAATTCCGCCATCGAACGGGCTAATTGGGAAAGCCACAAAATATTAACACTGCCAAGAACTTGGGCGATAAGCTGGGGAAAAAGCAAAATTGAAAGAGCAAAAATAATGGGAATTACTCCGGCTTGGTTGACCCTTAGAGGCAATTGAGCCATAGAACCGCCATAAACCCGGTTGCCCCTGACCCTCTTGGCGTAAGCCACCGGTATGGCCCTTTCGCCTTCGGTGACAATAACCACGCCGGCAATAACAATCAGAGAAACTATAATAAAAGCCAGATAAGTAGGAATCTGGGAAGGATCGTAAGTAATTAATGTTTGTTTTAAATCAATTGGCAGGCGGGCGATAATACCGGCAAAAATTAAAAGCGAAATGCCATTGCCAACATTTTTCTCCGTTATGAGCTCGCCAAGCCACATTAAAAACATTGAGCCGGCTACCACTACAAAAACCGAGGAAAGAAATACAAGAGAGTTTTGGGTCGCAATAATCTGCTGATTTTTTAGAAGAACCAAAAGGCCATAACCCGAGAAAGCCGCCATCGGCACAGTTAAGTATCTGGTGTACTGATTAAATTTTTGTCGGCCGATTTCGCCCTCTTCATTATAAAGCTCTTTTAAAGCCGGCACTAGCATGGTTAAAAGCTGCATTATAATTGAAGCGGTGATATAAGGACCGACGCCAAGCATTACAATAGAAAGATTTGATAGAGCGCCGCCGGAAAAAATGTTCAACAAACCAAAAAGTTGATTGCCTTCAAAAAAGGACTTGAGGCGGACTATATCAACGCCGGGAACCGGAATGGTTGCCATCAGACGAAAAACCACTAGAAGCGCCAAAACAAAAAAAATCCGATTTCTTAGGTCTTTTATTTTAAAAATTTGGATGATTTTTTCTATCATTGTTTTATGACGCCTTTTACTTTTTCAATTTTAGCACGCGCCGATTTAGATAGTAAAATATTTTGAAAAGCGAGTTTTTTTGAAATTTCGCCCTCACCTAAAATTTTTACTTCCGGCAAAGCGCCTTTTTTTCTGCTAATCAATCTTTTTTCAAATAGGGTTTTTGGACTCACTATTTCCCCATTTTTAAAATCTTTTTCTATATCTGCCAAATTTAAAATCGCTGGTTTTTCGAATAAACTTTTGAAAGCGTGTTTGGCTCGGCCGCGTTTCTTTGGAAATTTCATCATCAAGTCGCGGACCGCTGGCCGAATTTTGGCGCCGGCTCGCGATTTCTGACCTTTAATGCCACGGCCGGAATAGCTGCCGCGTTTTCCGCCGCGGGCAATCCGCTTTTTCCTTTTTAATTTATGGACTGGTTTAAGTTGATGGAATTGCATACGTTTATTTTTTTAATTTCTTCAGCGCTTCTATCGCCGCTCGCGCATTATTAAGTTTATTAGTAGTCGTTCCTAAAATTTTTGAAGTCACATTAATAATGCCGGCCAAACCCACAATAACCCGAACCGGACCGCCGGCAACAATGCCTTTCCCTTCGCCGGCCGGTTTAAGCAGAACCACCGCGCTGGAGAATTTGCCAATGATTTCATGAGGAATGGTGTTGTTTTTTATTGGAACCAAAATTAAATTTTTTCTCGCGGCCCGGCTGGCTTTTTCTATGGCCTCTGAGGTATCGGCTCCCTTATCAACGCCAACGCCAACGCGCCCTTTATGGTCCCCTAAAATAACCGTAGCCCGAAAACGAAATCTTTTGCCGCCGGCTACAACCCGCGTCACTCTTCTAATGTCCAAAACTTTTTGTTCAAATTCAGGTTTTTCTCTTTTTGCGCCTTTTTTTCCGCCATAGGCGGATCCGCCTCGGGCGGAAAAATTTCTTTTTTTTGTCGTTATCATAAATTTAAAAATTAGAACTTTAAACCGCCCTCTCTCGCGCCTTTGGCTAATTCTAAAATTGCACCATGGAATTTATAGCCGCTTCGGTCAAAAACCACCATTTTTATCCCTTTATCTGCGGCTTTTTTTGCCAATAATTTCCCGACTTCATAAGCCGATTTGAGGTTCTTATCCGAAGCCGCAACCAATATTTTGCCATTTTCATCGTCAACAAGCTGTGTGTATATATACTTATTAGATTTAAAAACCGAAAGCCGAGGCCGTTTTGCCGTGCCTTTAATTTTGGCTCTTATTCTCCTGTGACGCATTTCCCTCTTTAGTTTTTTTGTTTTTTTAACCATAATAGTAAAAAATTACGCCGTCGTGCCAGCAACTTTTTTACCGGCCTTGCGCCTAATAATCTCACCGGCATAGCGGATACCCTTGCCTTTATAGGGCTCGGGTTTTTTAAGCGCTCTAATATTGGCAGCGGTTTGCCCAACCAATTCCAATGAAATGCCGCTGACGATAATGGTATTTTTTTCAACGCTAATATTTATGCCTTCGGGCGGCTTAAAAATAACCGGATGAGAAAATCCCAAGTTTAGAATTAAATCATTGCCTTGAATTTGAGCTTTAAAACCAATGCCTTCAATTTCTAATTTTTTTTCAAAACCTTTTTCTACGCCGGTTACCATATTAGCAACAACCGCTCTGATTGTCCCCCACAAAGCCGGCGTTTTCTTTGATTTGCCCACAGGTAAAACCAGAAGTTGTCCGCCGTTTAATTTTAAATCCACTTCTTTTGGAAGCTTAAATGAAAGTTCGCCTTTATGGCCTTTAACTCTAACCATTTGTTCTTCCACGGTTATTGTTACGTCTTCCGGAATTTCTATTGGTTTTTTGCCGATTTTAGACATATTTTTATAGTTCGACTTCGCTCACCATAATCCTGAGCAGTGTCGAAGGATTACCAAATTTCAAATAATATTTCTCCACCCAAGCGGATCTTACGCGCTTCTTTATCGGTCATCAGACCTTTCGGAGTTGAAATAATGGAAACGCCGTAGCCGCTCTTAACCTGTTTTAATCCGGATGCTTTGACATAAATTCGCTGGCCCGGCTTGCTGACTCTTTTAATTTCTCTAATAGCCACGGGATATTTCAAATCTATCTCCAATATTTTCTTATTTCCTTTTCCCATTTTTTTATAATCATCAATGTATTTTTCCCGCTTTAAAATTTTAGCAATCTCCAATTTTATTTTTGACAAAGGAATAGCGACGGTCTTATGTCCGGCTGATTGCGCATTTCTTATTCTCGTTAACATGTCTGAAATTGGATCTACCATGATGATTTTTTTATACCCGGAATTTCCCCTTTTCTCGCCGTTTCCCGAAAACAAATACGGCAAAGACCAAAATCTCTCATATAACCATGCCGGCGGCCGCATCGAAAGCAGCGCCTTATAATGCGGGTTGTAAACTTCGGCTTTTTTATTGCTCTGGCGATTTGTGATTTTTTCGGCATATTATTTAATAGGAAATCCTGTGGCTTTATATAAGGCTACGGCTTCTTCCTTATTTTTAGCTTTTACAACAACCGTGATTTCAAAGCCAAAAATATTCCTGACTTCTTCACCTTTTATTTCCGGAAAAACAATATGTTCTTTCACACCAATTGTCAAATTGCCTTTTTTGTCAAGCGATTTAACATTGATGCCTCGGAAATCGCGAGTTCTGGGAAGCGCAATATTTATCAAGCGACTTATAAAAGCATACATTCTTTTCCCCCTTAGAGTCGCCACGGCGCCGATAATCATGTCTTCCCGAATTTTAAAATTGGCTATAGATTTTTTGGCAAGCGTGGTTTTGAGTTTTTGGCCGGTAATTAAAGCAAGATCTTGCGTCGCAACCTCTAAAAATTTTTCGTCTTTAAGCGCCCGGCCAAGACCAATATTAATAACAACTTTTTCAATTTTGGGTAACGCTAAAACATTTTTTACTCCCAATTCTTTTTGTAAAGTTGAAACTATTTTCTTTTTATAATTTTCGGATTTGCTAATCATAAATTTTTATACTTCCAAGCCGCATTTTTTACAAATTCTAATTTTCTTGCCGTCGGGTAAAACTCGGTAGCCAATTCGCGTTGGTTTACTGCAGTTTTTGCAAATAAGTGCTACAGTTGAACTGGGAATAGGCCGCGGCACCTCAATTTTTTCCCCTTTTTTCCCGCCAGTTTTGGGCCGTTGGTGTTTTTTCTGCAAATTAATATTTTCAACAATAACTTTTTCGTTATTGGGTAAAACTTTAATAATCTTCCCCTGCTTGCCCTTATCCTTGCCGCTAATCACTATTATGTTGTCTCCCTTTTTTATTCTCATAAATTTTACAACACTTCAGGCGCTAAAGAAATTAATTTTATAAATCCTCTCTCTCTAAGCTCTCTGGCAATCGGCCCGAAAATGCGGCCGCCTCTTGGTTCAAGACCGTCAACAATAACCGCGGCATTGTCATCAAAACGAATATAACTGCCGTCTTTCCGGCGATAGGCCTTTCTCTGACGCACAATCACCGCTCTGACAATATCTTTTTTCTTAACGGCTTTTCTGGGCTCTGCTTCCTGAACCGAAGCCACGACAATGTCGCCGAGCTGCGCATATCGCCGCCTCGTTCCGCCTAAAACCTTAAAAACCCTTAAGGTCTTAGCCCCGGTATTGTCTGCCACTTTTAAAATTGTTCTGTCCTGTATCATAATTTTTTGATTACGACAAAATGTTTATCTTTTGAAATCGGTCTTACTTCTTTAATGATAACTTTATCGCCAATATGAAATTCTCCTTTCTCATCATGGGCTTTATATTTTTTGCTTGATCGGTAAAAATGATTATAGCGTGGATGTTTCTTATACTCTTCCACTTTAACCACCACGGTTTTAGCCATTTTATCCGACATAACAACGCCTTTTAAAGTTTTGGATCTTTCAGATTTAGATGTAGCCATATTATTTGATTATGAATTTTGTTTTAACTGGCAGTTTATAAGAAGCGCGCCTCATGGCCTCCTCTGCTAGATTTTTTGAGACGCCATCCATTTCAAAAAGAATCCGGCCCGGTTTTATTGGCACTACATAATGGTCAACGGCGCCCTTGCCGCCACCCATAGGAGTTTCAGCGCCTTTTTTAGTAACTGGTTTGTCGGGAAAAATTCTAATCCAAATTTTTCCGCCCCGAGCCACATAGCGCGTCATTGCTCTTCTGGCCGCCTCAATTTGTCTCGTGGTAAGCCAAGCCCGCCCCAGAGATTTTAAGCCGTAACTGCCAAAGGCCAGTTTTGTACCGCGAGTCTCCACTCCCTTAAATCGCCTCCGACCCTTATGCCATTTTCTATGTTTTACTTTTTTAGGAATTAACATATTCGTTTAATGTCTATCTCCGCCAGAGGTGGATCCGCCTTCGGCGGAAAACACTTCGCCTTTATAAATCCAAACTTTTATTCCAATTTTACCGTAAACCGTCAAGGCTTCTTCTTGGGCATAATTAATGTTGGCCCGTAGCGTCTGAAGTGGCACCTTGCCTTTACTAAGCCATTCACGTCTCGCCATTTCACTGCCGTTAAGCCGGCCCGCCAGATTAATTTTGACGCCCAAAACTTCTTTTTGCGCCATCACTCTTTCTAAAGTACTTTTCATTGATCTTCTGAAAGGAATTCTTTTTTCTAAATCAGAAGCAATATTCTGGGCAACAATTTTCGCTTCGCTTTCAGCTTTTTTTATTTCGCTGACAACAAGCTTTAATTCCCATTTTCCAGTGCTATATTTACTTTTGAGACGCAATTCCTTTATAATTTTTTCTAATTTCTTTTTTAAATCGGTGAGACCAGTGCCGCCGCGACCGATAATAAGCCCGGGCTTGGCAGTATTAACAATAACCGTCAGGTTGTCTCCGGAACGTTCAATTTCAACTTCGCCAAGCCCCATTCGATTGTATTGCTTTGTTAAAAACTCACGGACTCTAAGATCCTCTTCCAAGAAATAGCGGAAGAGTTTCCTGTTTAACCAGCGCGATTTCCAATTGTGGATTATGCCTAACCTAAAATTTGTTGGATGAATTTTGTTTCCCATAGTTTTATCCTATAGCTTTTCTCCTAAATATTCTTCTTGTAATACCTTCAAATCTTCCTTTAGGCCTGATTTCTTTAGGAGCCTCTTTTTTAGGAGTTGTTAAAATTTCCTTTTTCGGCGTTTCCTCCCTGTCCACCATAACTATTTTTTTCCTAGTTTTTTTAATTCTGGCTGCGGCTCTTTCTTCCAAAATCAAGGTGATATGGCTGGTCTTTTTATGAATGGCGCCGGCTTTCCCAAAAGCCCGCGGCCGGAAACGCTTTAAGGTCTGCCCCTCGTCAACAAAGATGTTAGCAACATACAAATTGTCGGACGATAAATTAAAATTGTTAATGGCAGAGGCTATGCCAGATTTTAATAATTTTAAAATCGGCAAAGCCGCCCTTTTACTCTGGAATTTTAATTGTATCTCAGCTTTATCAACCGGCGATCCTTTAATAAGAGCGATAACTTGTCTCACTTTTCTAGGTGCAATTCTTAAATTATTTAAGTGGAATTTATATTGTGCCATAAATTTCTAAAATTTAGAACAAAGTGAATAAATTTTAGCTAAATTTGTGAGCATCCCCCTACAATTTTGCCTCACAATAATCTGGCGGCGCGAAGGCGAATAGCCCTGCCCTATTCGGGCAAGCGCCGCAGGTTCTAAACTATTTAATCTTTCTATAAAATTTATCATATCTTTTGTGTTGCAAAATTGGAGGGGGATAAGGTTTTCTGGCAAAAATTTTAACACTGTTAAAATTTTTGAGAAAGCCCTTATTTTTGAGGTGGTGTTGCCGCTACTTTGCCCGTCTCCGCGACTTTTTGTTCAAGTTCGCGCTGCATTCTACCGCCGTGCTTCACAAATTTTCTAGTAAAAGAAAACTCACCAAGGCGATGGCCCACCATTTCTTCAATAATAGTAACCGGTATGTGGGTTTTTCCATTATGAACGCCAAAAGTAAACCCTACCATTTCGGGGGAAATCATGGAGTCGCGCGACCAAGTTTTAATGACCGTCTTGTCGCCGGATTTTAATTTGCTCATTTTCTTGAGTAGTTTGGGATCCACCCAGGGACCTTTTTTAATACTGCGTGACATATTATTTTATTTCTTTCTTCTCCTTATTATAAACATGTTTGACCGTTTATTTTTCTTTCTGGTTTTGCGGCCGCCGGTAATTTGTCCCCATTTGGTTTTTGGCCGGCGCGTACCCCTTGGGGCTCGGCCTTCGCCACCGCCATATTTATGGTCTCTCGGATTCATTGCTGAAGCCCGAACAGTCGGCCTAATGCCAAGCCAGCGGGAACGGCCGGCTTTACCGATCGTAATTGTATTCCATTCAGCATTAGAAAGCGACCCGATTGAGGCATAGCCCGTATCCGGAACCCTTCTTACTTCGGAAGATGACAAAAGAAGGTGAGTATAACCTCCTTCTTGGGCCATCACCTGGACCGAACTTCCGGCCGACCTTGCCAATTGTCCGCCTTTTCCCGGAAAAAGTTCAACACTATGTATAAAAGCGCCAACCGGAATATTTCTAAGCATTAAGCGATTACCAATCTGAAGCGGCGCATTAGGAGACGTGATAACCATATCGCCGACTTTAATATCGCGCGGCGATAGAATGTATCTTTTCTCGCCATCTTTATAAATTATTAAAGTGATAAAAGCAGTGCGATTCGGATCATATTCAATAGAAGCAACCCGACCAGAAATATTAAACTTGTCCTGCTTAAAATCAACAAGGCGGTAAAGCTTTTTGTGGCCGCCACCTTGGTGGCGCGTGGTAATTCGGCCTCTATTGTTTCTAGCCGAGGTTTTCTTTTTTCCTTTCGTCAAACTTTTTTCCGGCCTAGTTTTTGTCAAAATCGAAAAATCAACGCCAGTCATTTCGCGTCTTCCAGCTGATGTTGGTTTGTAAATTTTTATCGCCATAATTTTATTTTGTCATTTCTATTGTCTGCCCGGGAGCCAAAGTTACAATAGCTTTTTTATACCCCGCTCTAAATCCTTGGGTTCTGCCGACCCGTCGGGCCTTTTTAGGAATATTAACAATGTTTACTTTTATAACTTTAACGTTGTAATTTTTCTTCACCTCGTTAGCTATCATAATTTTATTGGCAGCAGGACTAACTTTAAAAACATAATGATTCAATTTCTGATCCGCTAAAGCTTTTTCAGCCATATGTGAAGAAATTAAAATTTTTGACTCTAAAATAATCCGCTTTTTGGGGGCTTCCACTTTTTTTTCCTTGCCCTCCGTAGCCTTGGCAAAGGAGGGTTCTTTTATCGATTCCTCGGCTTCCTCTTTCTTCTTGCCCGCCGTAACCTTGGTGGAGGTGGGGGTTTTTTTAAATAATTTGTTAATTAAGGACATATTATTTGCCGTATTTCTTATTTAAGTACTCAATACCGTCTTTGGTAAAAATCAAATGTTTATATTTTAAAATATCCAAAATATTTAAATTATCTATGTTGGTAATTCTTAAATTTGATAAATTGCGGCCGGCTCTTTTAATATTTTCACTTTTCCCCGCCAGAACTAACAGACAATTTTTTAGTTGCGGAAAATTTTCCATTATTTTTGCCATTTCCCTTGTTTTTGGCGCTGATAATTTCAAATCGTCTAAAACCAATAATTCGCTATCCTTAACTTTAGTCGAAAGCGCTGTTAAAAACGCCTTGCGGGCCATTTTTTTATTTATTTTTAATTTAAAATTTCTTTCACTTGTCGGCCCAAAAGTAACGCCGCCGCCTTTCCATAATGGGGAGCGAATGGAGCCATGACGGGCCCGGCCAGTGCCTTTTTGGCGCCATGGTTTTCTGCCGCCGCCGGAAACTTCCCTCCTGTCCTTTGTTGAAGCCAAAACTTGCCTTTGATTTGCTAAAGCAACACTCACAGCCTGATGAACCAGATCAGCATTCCAAGGCAAATCAAAAATGGCTTCATTGAGCTTTAATTCCGACACTTCTTTTCCTTCCTGATTATAAACCCGAATATTCAAATCTTTTTGAATATTCGGGCGATTTTTCTTTATTGACATTTTTTTAAAAATATGATAAAATGATAGTATAAAATTAGTTCTCTGTCAAATAAAAATAACAGAAAGGGAGGGTTAAGATGGAAAAAAAGATGAGGAGTATTCTTTTTGTCGTCTTCAGTATAGGGGTGTTTTTGATCGCCATTTCCCTAATACTGAATGTCTACCAACTAACACATAAACCAGCGCAGAAGACTCAGCAGACTCAGACTCAGATTCAGACTCAGATTCAGCCTCAACAGGCTCAGCAGCCGGTTAAAAAGGCACCCGCGCCTGCTGTTAAGAAAAAGCCGGTTAAAAAGGCACTGACTCCGGCCTTGGCCAGTACACCACAACCAGTTGCGCCAGTCGCAGCGCCAACATCTGTCGCGCCGCAACCGACTCCGGCAAGAGTAGTAATAGTTGTTGTGACACCTATTCCTACTCCTCGTCGCCCAGTCCATATCTTCACGCTCAATATTAATGTAATTAGTAGCGGCTACGGCTGGTACGGTAGTGGCTATGGTTATGGTTATGTGCCGGGCGCCTGGCGTCCCGGCCATATAGCCTGGGTCTGCGAAGACCGGCCCGAAGGCCGAGTCTGCTACGAGAAATGGATTCCTTAATTGCCTTCGGCGAGCGCCCCCGTGTAATGCGGGGGCTTTTTTTATAGAACTAACCTTTTATCATTACTAGTGTGCCACGCCTTCCGGGAATCGCTCCTTTAATCGCGATTAAATTATTTTCCTTGTCAATTTCAACAACTTCCAAATTTTTAACTGTTGTTCTTTCGCCGCCCATTCGACCTGCCATTCTCATTCCTTTAGTGACATGCTGAGGCCAGGAACCGCCGATTGAACCCGGGGCACGGTGCCTGTCTTTTTGGCCGTGACTTTTCGGGCCTCCGTGAAAACCATGCCTTTTAACAACACCCTGAAAGCCTTTGCCTTTGGAAACAGCAATAACATTAACTTTATCTCCAGGAACAAAAGTGGAAACATCAATTTGATCCCCCGGCTTCAACTCGATTTCATCTACCCTAAACTCCCTTAGCCACCTAAGATTTGCTTGCCCGCCGGAGCCTTGGCGTAGGCGGGAGATTTTTTTTAAGTGGCCGCGCTGCGGCTTTTTAATATTTTTTTCTTTTTTTGTTCCAAATCCAAGCTGAACGGCAACATAGCCGTCCTTTTCTTTTGTTTTAACTTGAATAACAAAATTCGGCCCGCTTTCTATTAAAGTCACCGGGATAACATTATCTCCTTTAAAAACCTGGGTCATTCCTATTTTTTTTCCTAAAATAAATTTCATATTAGTGAAAGAGGAAACCAAACGCCCCCGCCTTGGCGGGGGCGTTTGGACTTATTATATCTTTATTTCAATATCCACGCCGGCCGGAAGATTAAGGTTCATTAAAGCGTCAATAGTTTTGGAAGTGGGACTGACAATATCTATCAAGCGC